>MDSZ01260575.1_pt1 | contig 18446 bp, 14 predicted proteins | sample 811201 | NCBI WGS metagenome assembly MDSZ01 (sample SAMN05326647, study PRJNA326480) | marine metagenome | isolation source: seawater | place: Indian Ocean: North | collected 2010
AGTTAATCCTTCATTGTTCTTGAGTAGTAAATCAGATAATTTATCTTGTAACTCTGCATTTTCAGAAATCTCATACAAAGCTACTAACCTTGGGAAATAGTTAGGTATTTTTTTGTTATTAAAAATTTTACCTAAATCTTGTCTATCGTAAAAATCAGAGAGCCACTCTCTTACTTGTCTTGCTTTGTCACTAAGTTCTTCATTAGATTTTGTATTATCTTCTACCTCTAATAAAATAGCTTCAGCTTCTGGAGTGATTTGTGCAACATCATCTAGTTCTAAGATAGCACTAAGTTTATTTACTTCTGCATTTGCTAATACAATATTAGCCGTTAGCAAACCAGTAGCACCTTTACTTTGACTAGGTGTATAAAATATATCTGCAAGTTTCTTTCCAATGCCTTTATCTTTTCCAAGACTTCTTAAAAAGTTATCTGCAGGATAAAAAATCTTTTTCAATACTCTAGGAGCAGAAGTAGGATCATTTAATAACTCAGTAGCAGTTCTTTTTAATGACTGTAAAAGACTTCTATTTGCTGCCGACTTCAAAGTATTAGGCACAGCTTCCTCAATCATAGCCCTAGCATATCGTTTTTGTTCATAACTAGCTGGACTACGTACAGGGTCTTTAACCCCATCTTTATAGGATTTAACAACATTTTGTATATAGTCATTAAAATCAGCATTTTGTTGGAACCTACCAAACACTTCTTGTTTAACAACTGCAAAAGCCTCTCTAATTCTAGCTGCAATTCTTTTAAAGTAAGACTCTACTCCGTTTTTAGCTTTTGTTTTTTGTTTTCGTAGTTCCCCAAATAAGTAAGCTGCTACTTTATCGGAATACCATTCTTCAAAAGCATGTTCATTTCCCTCTTGATATAATTCTGGAGCTCCTTCTTTCTTTCTGTCAATTGTAAAAGCTTGATAAAGTCTATTACCCATAGGGGTACCTAATGAATTATCTAACTCTTGTTGAAATACAGCGTGTCCAAACTCATGAGCAATACCAATCATTGCTAATCCCTGTTCAGCTGTACCAGGATTTTTACTAATTTTAACTAAAATAATGTTTTCATTACCAAACGAAATGAATCTAGCTCTATCAGAAGAATTATTAAGTATATTCTGTTGTGCTTTTATAAAATTTAAATTTGGAATAGTGCTTTTTGTAAGTGGCAGAACCTCATCAAAATTTACATCAGATGGGAACATACGTATTCTTTTTTGTAGCTTAAAGTTCTTTTTAGCAAGATTAGTAATTCGACCAATAAATTGATTGTCACCTATCCTCCGTGCTAAAGATGGGAATACTTCAACAGCTTTTGGAGATTCTGTTTTACGTTCTGGGCTACCTAACTCATAAAAAGTAGCTGCTTTATATTCAGCAGTTCTTTCTTGTTCAGGTGTAGCTTCTGCAAAATCACCTTCTTCTTGTTCAAAAAATTCCCCTGCTTCTCTTCTAGTGGGAGTCAATAGTTTTTGATTAGCAGGTAAGTTTGGATTAACCTCTTCTTCTACGACTCTCTCTAACCCTTCTATAGTATTTATATTTTCAACATAGCTTTCTTCGATAAGTCCAGTGCTAATAATTTGCTCTTTTAAATTCCTAATATCACTTTCTTCATTCCCTCTAAATGGTGTTACACCAGCTCTTCCTTGTTGCAATTGTCTGTAAGAAAAATCTCTAGCTCCTGACCTAAAGACTATTGCATTAGATGTATCAAGACCTTGTGTTGTAGATGTTACCTGTGGGTCATTCTCAAACTGGGAAGCTGTAGTAACATTCCTACCTACTTCTTCTTGCCCAGTAAACTCAAGTTCATAACCTTGTTCTAGTAGCTCTGTATATATAGTATTAAAACCTTCTTGAGCGGATTGTAAATTGGTAGCCCCTTGTGTACCTTCACCTAGTCTATTATTAATCCTTCTACCCAAAACCGTTAAAGTAGGCATATAAACTGGTACCATTTTGTAGGGCTTTTTACTTTGTGGGTTTACCCCAGGTGGTTTTATTTTCCAACCAGTAGGCCTAGAACCATTAAAAATTCTATCTTTTTCCGTTTTTATTGCTTCACTAACGGCGGTAGGTATACCTATGCCAATATCAACTTGACCATCGGTTGTGTTTAACCTTTTAATTTCATACCTTTCGATCTCAGCGTCCGGATCAATAGCTTGAATAATATAAATATTATTAGGATTATTTTCTGAAAACTTAACATAAGCTCTTAACAACGCATCAGAATATAAACCACGGTCTAACTCACTATTCATTCTGTCTGCATACTGAGGAAACGCAGGGAATAAAGCCTTAGCATCTGTCTGTAGCTGTACATCTCTAGAAGCACCTCTTGACCAACCTTCCCCTTTCTGAATTCCTTGCGCAGTTAATCTAGCATTTTGATTAGCAGATCTAATACCTCTTTCTTCTGAAACTCCAGGAGTCTCAAATTGAAAAGCCGCCAAAGCTTCTTGTTCAGATTCAACCGTATCTTCTTGCTCAACCAGTTCCCCATCATCATCAAATTGCTCAAACTCTCCAGACCCTCTAGCTTTAAAGTCTTGATTCCTTCTAGCTAAATGATCATCTAAATCAACAGTTATGGGTTCAGTACCAGGAAAAAGAGTTCTAGCCTTATTCTTTACTAAATTTTCTTGTTGTTCATTAGTAGATTGATACCAAACAACATTACCATTTGCATCCTTAACCTCTACGACTCTATCAGCGTCTGGCAGCCTACCATGCTCATATCCTAAAATATCAACTAACACATTATCTAAAGCATCAGTATCATATAAATTATCATCGGTAACTTGTTTAAAATTATCTACTTTTTTCTGATTTAAACTAAATAATACTCCCGCAGAACCTGGCCCAGATTCAGCTGCAGAATGTTGTGGTATTTGCTGTAATTGTTGCCTTAACCGAGGATTAGCATTTACTACACGCCCTAACGCTTCTAAACTATCAGGAGAAACAAAAACAGAATCTTTATTATTAGTAGGATCTAACATAGACTCAAGTTGCCCTTTAAGCCAAGCTTCTGGTTCTGCTGCTCGCCCATACCTTTCTTTTAAAAGATCATTATATTGCTCTGATTCATATCCTTGTTTTACGGCTTGTCTTGCATTATTTACAATATTATTACCAGTCACAGCACTAAGGCCACCGGCTATAGTTCCACCAGCAGCACCAATACCAACACCACCAAAAAACCCTGAAAATAAAGCTTGGGCTCTATCTAAATTAGCTTGAGCCTGTTGATACTGTTCATCAATACCAAATCTTTGTTGGATATTTAATTCTTCTTGTAGCCCTTCAGTAACACCTTCAACAACACCAGTCCTACCAGCACCTTGTCCTATTGCTCCTAAAATACGTCTATGTACAGGACCTTTAGCTTTATCTTTTAAAATGCCAGTTAGTCCTTTAAATACTAATGCTTCTGCCCCAACACCAATAGCTGCAAAAGGTACACCAATCGCACTAGCTCTAAATGCAGACACTGGATCAATCATGTCTTGATCTGCATAAGTGCCAAAAGATATACCAGCGCCTTGTGGATATTCTTGAGCAACTGCTCCTGTCACTGCCCCAATCTTTGCAGCACTACCAAGTCTCATTTGTTTGTGTGCTGCGTAAGCACCATTTAATAAATCTTCTTCTTCTGGCCTAAGAGCATGCCCTTTCATTTTCTTTGCATAAACTCTTCTAACTTCTTTCTTAGCTACATTATTAACTAGACCTCTTGTAACTCCAGTAAGTCCTGCAACTGCAACACCAGCTCCAGCACCAGATATGGCAGCTCCAATGCTCGCAATAGCAGAAGGCGCAAATTGACCAGTAGCACTAGCTACTTGTCCAATAAAACCACCAAATGTAGGATTTTCTAAGAACTCATCAAACTGCTCGATGCCTTGCATTTCAATAGCACCTTGAGTTTCTAAATATTCTGCTTCTGCAATATTTTCAGCTAATGCTTTTTGATCCCCGAGCATAGAGTTACCTATGCCTTTGAAGTATTCGAGGTTTGCTGCTAAGTTATAAGCGCCAGAAGTAACGCCTTTTGAAAAAATCTCTACAGGGTCTGTGATTTCAGAGCCGAGGTTTTCTAAATTTTCTTTATATGCAGGATCAACGTTAGCTTCTTCGCCTAACAGTTGTTTAAAATAAGGATCAACTTTCGCCACACGAACTAGCCCCCCGTCCTTGTAATAATGTAGTTAGCTTCTGCTTCACCACCAGCAAGCCTTACAAGCTCTCGATAGGTCATACTTTCTTTAGCTTCAGATCTTGATCCAGAAGGATTTAGAATTGTAAACACAACTCTATCAACAGTGTTATCGGGTCTTCTTATTACTCTAAGGCTTTCAAAACCTGTGCTTAAACTACCATTATTAACATCTGCACTAGTTCTAAACCAATCTAAGAACCAATCCTTCCAACCTTCGCTGCTTTCCTGAGCACGCGCAAATATTTTTTCTGCAATTTGTGCATCTAAAATTGCCAGTTCTCTAGGTAAAACATCACCTTGTCTAATTTTATCTTGTACTAAAGCCATATTAGCCTTAAGCATTTTATCGTATTTGCCATCAAATATTCTGTTTCCATCATCATCAATAGTAGATGCGTCTGTAAAACTGTCTACCAATTGCTTGCTAATGTCCGCATCATTTGCAATCTCTTGAGCTAATCTTTGTCTACTTACTGATAAGTTTCCTGCAGCAATATTAGTCCTACGTACATCGTCACCAGTAACGTTTGGATTACCTGTCTCTGCTTCATTTATAAATTGGCCATATATTTCTTGAGAAAGTTTTGCGTCTTTCTGTCCTTGCTCATTAACAATAGACCAAGCAATTATAGTAGCCGCAGATCTATAATTAGCTTCAGAAATAACACCATCTTGTTTCAATTTAACTAAATCTGCTTTCTTCTTAACATTATATTGATCTAATAATTTTTTAACTTCCTCTACTTTTTCAGATGGTAAGTTATTTAAGAAGGATTGGTTATTTGGATTTGCAAACCATTTAGTAGCGCCTTCTGGATCAGTTGGTATTTGCATAACTTTAGCAACTGAATCTTGGTCAAATACTGCTGTTTGTTCTTTTTGTTCCCCGCCAGTACCCCTAATAGCATTAACACTAGCCATTGCGACACCCGTTCCAACAGAAGTAATACTTGCTCTTTTAGGATCTAAAACTCTACCTGTTACATTTACTGCTTGTGACGCATCATCGGTTAGCCCCATAGCCTTAGCGGCATCCCCAAGAGGTTGATTTCTATTTTGTCGGGTTGCTGTTTTTACAACAGGCCCAGGTTTAGTAACAGACTTAACAGCAAGATTTTTAACAGCCGTTAATAATTTAGGGGTAAATGTAACTAAACCTTGTCCTGCTAATTTTGCACCGCCTGCAGCCCATCCAACTCCAGGAATAAAAAGTAGTCCATTCGAAACAAGTAGAGCCTTGTCTACAGTGCTTAATCCAGACCACCATTCACCCCAAGTTTTTTTATCCTCTTCAGAAAGATCTCCAACAGATTGCATCTCAGAATCAGGAACAGTGGCTCCTACTTGTTGCACTAAGTTCTTAGTATCAACTGATGCTCCTTGCCCTAATTCATTTAACCTAGCATTTATCTCTGCAGCTCTAGCATCATCTGTGTATTTTTTTCCAGTACGAGCTTGTGCCCTAACTGGCTTTTCTATACGTTTAAGCTCATTCTTTAGTGAAATTATCTCTTCTTGTACAGCAGAATCTACTTCTGGGGCTGCTTGGTCTTGAGCTTCAGGCTGTTGAGTTGTAGTAATACTTGAGTCTTGTAACCCAGTAGGTTGAGAGCCACGACTTGGGTCAATTTGTTTTAATTGTTCATTTAGTTCGCTTAACCCAGATATTAAACTATCTGGAGCGACTTGTTCATCTGTAATCATTTGCGCAGCAATCTGTTTTATTTGATTACCCGCGTTTGATTGAATTAAATCAGATCTCCACTGTCCAACCGCTCTACCAGAAATACCATTTCTAGCGACACTCGCATCAAATAAAGATTCAGCTAATAGTTCATAAGCAGATTGGTCTAAAATTGCAGGAACATCACTACCGTCTGTAGATCTATTTAAAGTAACAGGTTTTATTTCTCCATCTTTAGTTTCAATTTCTAGTATAAAACCTTTAGACCCATCTGGGTTTGTTATTTGTCTTGGTTTACTTACAAACCTACCAGTAACTTCATTACCATCGGCATCATAGTAAGCTTTACCTCTGTTGTTTCTATTCATTAACTCTAAATAAGATTGAGTAGAAACTTCATTATGAAGCTTTTCTAAGTTTACTTTAGTTTCGCCTGCTTCCCCTTGGGTAAAAACTCTATTATTTATGAACTGGTTGTTTAAATTTTCTCCAACCTGTTGACTAGCCTGTCGAGAAAGAGCTAATCGCTGTTCTTTTCTTCCAGCAGCCTCAGCAGCGGAACCTAAACCGCCTAAAAATATATCTCCTAAATTACTTATTGCCATGTTTTTCTCTTATATTGCAAACGCTAAAATAGCGGCTGCCCCTAAAGAACCAGCTAGTCCCATCATTTGAGACCTATGTGCTGCTTTAGCATTTCTGTATGCTGATTCTTTTCTAGCTGCCATAGCCGATGCATCTCCTAATCCTTGTAAAGCATTCCTATTAACACCTTGCCCAATATTTATTAAATCAGCAAGTGTAGCTTGATTAACTTCTCTTTGAGCTATTCTAGCATTATTTAACATACCAGCTTGATTAGTAGCGCCACCTAAAGACAACGCTTTTGCTTGTTCCTGTCTTTGAACAGCTGTTAAACCAGCACCACCATATCTTTCTATATTTCTTTGTTGTATTTCTCTAGCTATTCTATTTTGTTCAGCCGCATCTGTTTCTGCTCTGTCTACCAAACTAGTATCATCTCTCGCATCTATTAGTCTTTCTTCAAAATCTCTGTAATCTCTTACATAGTTTTCATAATCACTACGCGTAATGTCTGCATAAACTTGTTCAGGATCTTCGACATTAGGTAGTTGTGCTGTACTAAAATTGGCATTCCCACCATAACCATATGGAGAGTTATACCCTCGCATTAATCCATTCATGATTGCGCCTTCACTAACCACTTCTGAGTTCTCCTGTAACTGGATCATAATTTCCATACGAACCTACTCTTAGTCTACCCATTAGCCCGCCTACGCCACCATCGGCCTTCATAGCAGTATCTAATCCTGCAGGCGTAAAGAAACTTCCGCCCCCTTGTATATTTTGCATACCTTGACCAGCAGCGGTTGATGCTAATTTTAAACCAGCAGCGAATCTTGCATCACGTTCTTGTTGTTTAGCTTTTGCAAATTCTAAATCTTTAGTAGATTGAATCTGTGCAGCTCTAGATAAACCAGTTGTAGCATCTGCAGCTTGACCTCTGGCCGTGCCTAATACACCAACTTGACGTTGTCTTTTTGCTTGTAATGCTTGAAAGTCAGCTTGTGCTTGTTGTGAACCTGCAGCTGAAGCTAAATTAGCTGCTGTGTCAACAGATCTAGCGGCTTGTATACTAGGTCTAGAAGTTAAGGCCTGCATTGTATCTGCTTGAGCTCTACCTCTGGCTGTTGCTGAAAAATCTTCTTTGTCCGCAAGATCGCGCATTTCACGCAACAACGGACCATACTTTTGATCAAAGTAATCCTTCTCAGCTTTTGAAACAGCTGCTTGAGTTTTTTCTGCCTCGCTAGGTTTGTAATCTTGTTGTTTTGGTTTATTACTCATCTATCTTCTTTGTATATACTCTAGTATTTAAATTAAATCCTTGCATAACTGCATACTCTTCCATTTCTGGAACAGAGGACCTAGCCTCAATAAATTTACAACCTGCATTACGCGCAAGCTCTTCAAACCATTGTACATGTTTAATCCAATTATGTTTACCAGTTTCGTGTACATAAGCTATCCAAATTAATAGTGTTTTATCACTAGTAAAAGGGTCTACCTCTGTGGTTAAAACCAAAAAACCTATCGGGGATGTAAATAGTTGAGCTCTACCATTGACGCATTCACTATATACATCTTCTGGTATAAAAGTTAGATTTGGATCAGCATCTATAATTGATTCGATCCCTTTTCTTATCTCTCCCCAACACTGTCGGACATCTGCAATTTGAGGTTCGATAAACCCATCCTGGTTAATAGTCAATCTCCTTACCGTATCTTCTATACCTTTTTCTTGGATTTAATCCAACTCCTTTATATTTAACTAACCTTCTTACTCCAAGATCACCACCTCTTCCTCTTGCTTCTGCTTCTTTGACTTGTTCATCAAAAAGATTCCTATAGTCAGCAGCTGCACTAGGGTTGCTCCATTCTCTAGCTGGTATTCTTAAGAGTCTCCATAAGGCTCCAAATATAATTCCATCTCTATAATCTGTTGAAAAATCTGTATCTATATTATTAGAAGATCTTGTAGGCTTTAACGCTACACTAACTCTGAACCCATTTGTTTTTGTAACATTAGGTACGGGTGCAACATAAAAAAGATCTGGGTTCTGTTGTAAGTAAACTTCAGGTACTCCAGTTCTATCTCTCCAATCTGGATAATTTAATTCTAAACTACGTGGACTAATGGGATCCATGTCTTCACCATCATAGGTCATCCAAAGTATTTGATGTACATCAGTACCAGTGGGCTGGTCGAATTCATATTCGAACACTCCACTAATACTTGTAATAACATCTAACTCAACAATGTATGCTTTTGATTTTTCACAAAGTTCAATTGTTGATGCTCTTAAATTAGATTCTACAAGAGTGTCGGGACAACCAGGTACATAGGGTAGTACCTCTTTTACTAGCGAACTAAAACTCGCCATAGTGTTATCCTCCTACGTTCGGAACTGCTTTAGACCCCGCGTAGTCAAAATTTGGATTAGTTACATTTGACGCTGCAGTGCTTTGTCCTAAGCTATTGTTAAATAATGCATAGTGTTGATTTGATCTTTGAGCATTGCCTGCGTATTCAGCATCTTTTAAGTATGCTTTAAATAAAACAAAATCAATTATGGCATTTGCAAAAGTATCATCAATATCTATTGTTGAAGACGTACTACTTAAGTCAGTAGGAGATTTAGAAAACACAATCTCTACATAAGCATTTCCAGAAACTCCTGGATATACATAAAAACTCCTAGGGTCATCTTGGTCAAAAATGTAATGTTTTACAGTTGTGCCATGTGCGGCATCTCCAGTAACTGTTGGATCATTCCAATCAGGTTCTTGAGTATTAAGAATGTCTATATCTACAATACGAACTGCTCTACCACCTGTAGCACCACCAGAAGCATCAGACATATTTCTGGTTACTTTTATTAACCTTAATCCAGTTGTTGGTAATGTTTGTTTTGTACCAGTAACTAATTGAACATTTGATGTAGTAGCTGAAGCATCAGGTCTAAGATTAACGACTTCTCTTTGAGCATCGTTTATATAACGAAGCAGTTCTGCTTCTGGCCATCTTACACTTGTAGTATCTTGTAAAGTATCTTGTACTCTAGATATTATATTTGCCCCAGTAATTGTTCCCATGACTATTTAGTTTTCTTTTTTGTAACTGTTTTCTTTTTAGCGGGTGCTTTTGCTTTAGGTTGTTCTACTTTTGGTTCTTCATATTCTTTTGCACCATTTTGTAAACAAAGCACTCCAAAATCTTTACCTACTTCCTTAGGCTCGCCAGCTTTAAAATGTTCAGCATGGCCCCAAGTAGACGCGACATAACTATCTTGCTCGAATACTACTTTCATATTTTACTCCTTAATAAAAATACAGGTGACTAACATCACGCTAGCCACCTGTAAAATGTTATCACAATTAGAATGCGACATCTAATCTTATAACACCAAAGTCTTCGTCCTGACCAGTTATGTCAGAATTGTACTTAGGCTTCTTAAGACCAAAAATCTTACCAATTGAAATACCGTTTTGGTTTCCATAGTCAAAAGTATCTTCGACTATTTCTGGAAGACCAATATCAGCCATTGCAAGCGATTGAGCACCGCAGAATAGACATGATGCATAATCAACATCAGCACCTGATCCACCTTTGTACCCAGCAGAACCAGCATTACTGTTTGATCCTGATAAAGCACCAGATGTATTTGGTACGTGTCTAAACTCGTGAACCATAACACCGTCAACCATTAAGCTAGAAGATCCAGCAAATAGTTCGTTGTTTGGTCCTCTGATTCCAGCGCTTCTTACGTTTGATAAGAAGTCTGAATCGAGTTTAAGATCAGCCATTACTTGCGGAGTCACGAAGAAATGGAACATCTCTTCATTACCAGCACCTCTCATACCCCTAATGTACTGATCTTTAGCAAAAGCTTTTAGATCGACAATATGTCTGTACTTAAGTTTATCAGTAGCAGTAATAGATGTGACAGCACCAGCGGCAAGGTTATCACCACTGACTCTCTTGTGTCTGTTACTTGTTGGTGCAGTTACATCACTATTAAACGCAAGATCTCCAAGGTTCTGTCCTGAAGTAAGAACAGATCTTAAAGCACCATTGTTTTTATTGGTGTAAGCAATACCAGCAAGCGATAAGAACGCAAGTTGGTCTATCCTATCAGCCATTGCGTAAGCAAGGGCATCCCTTGAATGCTCACGGAAATTCACAACTGATTTTTGATCCGCCAATCTACCAGAAAGTCTGTTAGCAAATCTTAATTGATCAAGCTGCACGACGATGTCGAAAGATCTTAGTGCCTCTTCATTTCCTTCTAAAGTGTTGTCCCCAACAATACCGTCTCCAGTCATGTCAGCAAGAAGTGTTAATACTGCTCTTGCTCCTTTCTCGGATTGAGTAAGTTCAGAAATTTCCTGAACCATTGAGTTAGGTCCGCTACCTGCGAATTGATTAATGAAGGACATATTTCTCGCAACACGCCAAAAATCACGAGACCAGATGGTGAGCTGTTCACTGGTCAACGCGCTAAAGTTTGTATTAGCCATTTATATACCTTTATAGTTAAAAGTTAACCAGTCGCTATATTCTGGGGCGACTTTTACCCGTCTACCCTTTGTCGTTGGGAAACGTTTACGTGATGGTGACGAACACGAGCTCGATCATGTTTTACGTCTTGATTGACGATAACGTTTTTTTACCTCTACGACGAGGGTTAAGTATCGTCTTAACGGACGTATGTATATAGTATACTATACTATCCGAAATCTCCACGCAATCTTCGTAAAGTTTCTTCTGGAAGAGCATCAAACTCTTTTTGAGATAGCTTTGTAAGATCTATTGCTTTATCGCCACGATTTGAAGCGCCTTCACCTTTCATTGATGGAGGTTGAGATTGAGAAGCTTCAATTTTTTTAGTTACTTTTGCAGCTTGTTTCTTTTTATTTAACTCTGCAACCTTTGGATCAGGTGTTGCAACAGTCTCTACTTCTAATAATTCAGGTTTGTGCATAGTTAAAGTAGTGTTAACTGCTCTTTCTAACGCGTAAGGGCCTTCATAACCTTGTGCCATGAACGCATCTCTTAGTTCTAGCGCTTCTTTCAACACATCTGCGTCGTGTTCAGCACTATTTACGTCAAAAATAGGGTATTTTGCTTCAAGTTCTACTGCTTTTGCTTGAATTGCTTGTACTTCAGTAGATTGTTGGATGTTTTGAGTAGTAGATTGCTGTACTTCAAACATAATTTGCTCTTTTTCAGCTGTTCTAATCTCATTTCTTAATGCAGTAGCCTTTTCAGTCTCTCCATCTAGCACTAATTGTTGGTATTCAGCCTCTTTTGATGCAAAATCATACTCTGGAGCCTCTAAAGCAGCTTCATTTTTAGCTTGATTAAGGTCATCTAACTGTTTTTGTAATGCTTTTTGCTTTGCTAACACTTCATCTAGCCTAGATTTAGGCACCATAGGTGCTTTTTGTTTATCTAATCCAGTAGATTCTTCTTGAATTGGTTGTACATCTTCCTGTACAGCTCCTTCGTCTTCTGTTTCCACTGTTGCTTCTGTTGTATTTTCTTCACTCTCCACTGTTTCTGTTTCTTCTTGCTCTGCAAGTTCCGTTTCTGGTTCTTCTTCTGATGGAGTTTCATCCTCAGCCTTGAGTTCTTCTTGTGAGATTTCTTCAATTTCTTGTTCCTCCGGAAATACTACTTCTTCATCATCCGTTTTTGGATCATCTGAAAAATCTAAATCAACTGTAAATGAGTCTGTAGCCTGAGGGGCTTTTGCATCCCCGCCTGGCATCTTATCAAATACAATAGCTTCCTCGGACGTAGCTTCCGCTTTCTTACTTTTAGCCATATTAACCTCCTATTATTTAGACTTTGGCTTCATTGCTGCAGTTGCTAATCTAGCCGCTGCTGCTGTATCACTTTGGTTCTTCCTCATTTCATTAGTCATTGAGGATAACCTTTCACGTAAATCAAGTTCTTCACGTTTAGTTTGAATTTTACTTTGTAATTCTGCAATCTTCAACTGTGGATCTACTTCAGCAGATTGTGCTTTAGCCATATTAAGTTCAGCTTCTGATTGTAATCTAGTTACTTCAGCTTCTAACTTAGCGATCTCAAGTTGTGTTTGTCTAATTTGTGCTTCCATCTGGAACTGTTGTAACTGAATCTGTTGTTCAGTAGGCTCGCCAGTTCCTTGAGCTTTTCTAATCCTATCAGCAATAAGTCCTTTTTGTGATAAGTGTGAATATTCAACAACCATGTCATCTGGTATTGGTACACCAGCTGATCTAAGTTGAATAACTTCTGCAAACTGTACTTCATCAAAGGTGTCTCTAGCTGGCATAGTATCTACAACTACATCATACTCACCTAATGTTAAATCATTAACAATGTAACCTTCAGGTGTCATTACATTAACAGCTACTGGAACACTAGGTTTGTAAGGATCTGTTTCATCAGTTATCTGAATTAACCTTTCTTCAGTGTAGTACTGTTGTACAAGCTGTAATACTTTTTCAGCAAGATACTGTCTAGTTTTTGTTAAATTATCTAAAGGTACTTGAATCATCAAGATACCTCTATTTTGTTTTTGTTGAATTGCAACACCTGATACTTCAGGAGAGTCTGTACCCAACATAGAGTCTGAGACCCCACTAATCTGTTTTATATTTAATGCAGCTTTTTGTCCTAACCTATCAAGGCCGGTGGGAATCTGGTTAGGTGGTATTTTGCCGGGGGGTGACGATCCTCGATTGTACTCGAGCACCAAACCAGTTTCCGCACCGTGTTCTTCCAAGTCATCTGCAGTCATTCCCGTAAGGGAACCTGACTCTACAATCCATCCACTATTTGCAGTGGTATTGACAATGTGTAGCTCTTGGGAAGAAATTTTATTTAACTGTTCTTGAGGAGAGATTAAGTTTCTGACCATGCCAAAAGGTCTACCTCTTCTAAAGTATGGGAAATAAGGTACTAAAGTAAAATGTTTGTAAGGTGACCAGTCATCAAACAATACTACTCTGTCCGCGGTGACTGTCCAACGAACCTTTCGGACTTTTTTGGAAATAATATGTAACCCAAACTCATCAGCAAATTCTTCTTTTTTCTTTTTGCTCCAATCATATGGGACTTGTCTTTCATCCCCAGTTACTGGATCAACATAAAACATACAATCTTTAAGTTGATAATATTGTCTTTCTATAACTCTAATTGATCTTACAATCCTGGCCTCTTCTGGATTGTGTGCGTAATTACTTGAATACTCATGTTCTTCAGTATCACCATATCTTTGTTCTTGATACTCCATAGAATCAGTTCCATAAGAAGTACCCATTTCAGAAACTACTCTTAGTCTGTCAGCTTTGTCTTGGCCATATTGTTCTTCAATCTCATCAAGACTCATCCACTTAGTTTCAAAAATTTCATTCCAATGACGTGGATCGTAGTCCTTAGCATCTGGATCAATAATAATATCTAAAGGATCTTTAGCCGTGATTCGTACTTCGCCTTTATAGTTATCTGAAAAATCTACACGTACATCGAACCAGCCACGATCTTGTATAAGACCATCTGCAAAAACTTGCGCTTCAGTCCAATCTAGTTTGTTGTTATCCGCGATCTGCATGTACACTTTTGTAAGTACATCTGCGACTTCTTGCATACCGCCGCCACGTGGTTTGAATTTAATATCAGCTCTTCTTGTACTTTGTTCACCAAGAACTGTATTAATAGTTGGTAAGATTGTGTTTATGGTGAGGGCTGGTCGTCCTTGATCATCTAATGCCGCAACATCAGCTGCATCCCATTGCTGCCCTCTATAAAATTGATCGCATTGTTGCGCGATCTCCATATAGTCATCATGTCCTGCGTCTCTGGCACGTGTGTAACGTTCCCAATTATTCGCAGCTAAATTTTCTTCTTCTGCTTTCGATAATTTTTTCTTTGGTTTCACGTATGCCATTATGCACTCATTGAGGTTTTACGCCTCGTCCCTTTTGCTATATATTTTAATCTATCTCTCCATGAAGGAATATGATCTTCTTGCTCAAAGTAAGTAGAAAATTCCGTCATCATAAGCCCAATCCACGCCAAAGCATCCACTTGGTCGTCATGTGTTCCATTTGGAAAACGTAAAAGTTCTGCAACCAGTGGACCACTCCAGACCGCATCCTTCGGAAAGTATACCATACCCTGTTGCATTCTACCTTGTATTGCTCTAGCTCTTGCTTCCTTATCACGTCTTCCTACTTTTAAATCTTTAAAGTATGCTTCATATAGTTTACGCTCTCTTACCCTTTTTTCCAAGAAAGGACCGAGCGCCATTTCTATATGGCCTTTTTCAATACCTACAATACCAGGTCGCCACTGTTCGTAAACATCTAATATTTTTTCTACAAGTTCAAATCCGTCGTACCTACCGCGTATGACATCAACCACAAATATCTCGTCATACTCACTAACACCAACAACCATGCCAACTGAATAATCGTTTCTATCTCTTTGTCCAATTGCTAAATCCCATGCGCAGTAATATTTTAATTTATCGTATTCGACTTCATCGTCGTCGTAATAACGTATCATATCACGAGAGAAGTAATCACCTTCATCTGAAACTGGGTTTTGTTGATAAAGTGCAGACCAATCTCTAGGCCCAATAGCTTTTCTTATTTGTTCTAGCGCATCTACGTTATACCTTTCTGGATGTAGAGCGTCGCCCGTGGATCGAAAATCTTCTTCTACTTCCGCTAACGCAGGATATTTAACAACTTCCCATTGGTCAGCTCCATCTTCTGCAGTTCTTAATAACCTACCTGCAAGATCATCATCGTGCCATCTTGTAAGAATTACAAGTATGCCACCGCCAGGAGACAAACGGGTATACGCCGTACTTGTATACCAATCCCAAATCGCATCACGATTATTATCAGATTCTGCATCTTCACGGTTTTTTACTGGGTCATCGATTAATAATACATTCGCACCTTTACCTGTAATACCACCACCAACACCTGCAGCTACGTAACCACCACCTTGGGTCGTGTTCCATGATTCAACGCTCTGAGAATCTTTATCTAATCTAGAATCTTCAAAGATTTTTTTGTATACTTGTTCACGAAGTAAGTGACGCACTTTTCTTGAGAAATTCATAGCCAAAGATCCAGAATAGGAACAACTAATAAACTCATGATTTGGGTGTCTACCTAAATGCCAAGCAGGGAAGGCTACACTGGCTAAGGTAGATTTACCGTGACGAGGAGGCATAAATAACATCAATCTTGGTGATTCTTTATTCTCCACCTGATCACTAAATCTTTCTAATCGTTTACATACGTCTTTGTGTACCCAACCTGCGTGATAATCAGGATTAAATTTTTCTACAAATGGTAAAAGACGTTTTCGAGACAGTACGCGTAATGCTAATTCTTTTTCCGCTCGTTTTTGTGCGGATTGATGTTTTTTTGTCTCCGGACTCAGATCCTCTTGCGCCTGGGGCTCGGGCACTTTTTCAGCCTCGTCTGCTTTGCAATACACACAGATCCCATCAGTAGGTATCAATGTATCTGGAAACAGGCCCTTACATTTACTGCATTCTATTTTATCAATCTGCATCGCCTGGCTCTAGGTAGTGTTTGTCCTGTCCTGCTAGTTTTAACAGTTCAGCATCGGATAATTTTTCGAGCTGTTCTACTTTGTCTACATTGATATTTATCTGAGTAGCGCTATCAGGCATAAATAGACCGTGGAGCTTGCATAACGAATCAACAACATTCTTCTCTTCCGTAGATGTTGCAGCTTTTCTATGAGCTTCGAGATACATAGAAGTGGCCGTGGTTCGGTCAAATTTGACCTCTTCTCGCATTTCATTGCGCAAGTACTGTAATGCATTTTGCATTTTTTGTTGTTTGAAGATTGAATAGACACGGTCCATGTCCGAGTACCCCGCAGCACGGCCCGCGGCCGCTTTGCTCATACCACGTAAATGAAATAATAAAAGACGCTCTTCCTGTACAGAAAGCTCGTTCAAATGTATTCCCGCATATGGGAAATGGGATTGAAGTTCTGCTCTGTCAGAGTCTGTTACAATATGCGCCTCTTCCTTTTCTCTAAGTAAGGTCATTCTTTGTCGTAATCCTCCTTCGTTTCGACAACATTTTTACACCACCAATAAAGCTCATTATCACTGATAACATGCTTCATTATGTTGATCCTATAACATACTAATTGCACATTAGTCTTAATATATGGACCATTAGGTGTAATTCTATCAATAGAAACATTGAAATCGCTACCATTATCTCCTTTTTTCCATGTCATGTGCACGTTACTCATTGCACATCTACCACCTTGTTCTTCCCAAAGTTCATGAAGATCTTCTATATCTAATGCCCATTCAACTGTTTTTATACGACTAGAACGAAGGTGCACGAATAAATTTTTTAAAAATTTTTTTGGGGATTCACTTATTGAAATGTTCTTTTTATCAGTTCGGCAGTGCTTACAATATTGCCGAAAGTTACCTGACTCAAGTAACTCAAAATGATCAATAGGTAAATCTTGTTTGCATCTGTTGCAAGATTTTATATCCATAAAAAGGGTCTAAAAAATAATTTTGAAAAAAGTATACCATAGCACATAGGTTTCTTCTCCCCCCTCGCCCATCCGCCACCCCCCATCCCCGAATCTCGATCTGGAACCTTGTTTTAACTTTTCTAGACCTTGAACCTTGTATCTGGGACCCCTATCGTTTCTATGTAAGACAACGCCGCACGTCTATCGACGCACGTCGTAAGTAAATCCTGTATGAATTTGTATCGGGTGATACAGAACATTAACTAATATACATGGAGATAACATGAGTATATTAAAAAAGATTGGTTCAATAGCTTACCAAACACAAAAGCTTACAGTTAGCATGGTCAAAGAACCTGTGGATATGGCATCTACTATCATCGATGGATATAAAGACGCTAAGCAAACAGATCTTGAACAGAAGAAAAGAGTAGAAGAGATTCTAAACAAACCTCAACCTTCTCATTCTCCTGAACCAAATCAACAAGAGTTTGACTTCAGTTAACTTAACCCGGTGGGGGGCAACCCCCACCTCAACCTAAAGGTAATATTATGAAATACACAACAGCATTTATGTTCCTACTATCATTCGCTCACGTATATCTTATGACAGCGGATCTATTACACCACGGTAATCACTGGGGTATCCTTGAAGTTCTATTATATGGAACGCTAACAGCCGCGACTTTCGTCTTCGGCTTCGCTACTATTCAACTAAATCGTATCGATAAACTCGGTAGAAGAAATAGAAGAAGGTAATTCACCCGGGGTGGGGGGTTTCGGCTCCTCACCTTTCTACTATCATACTATCATCAGCTTGCCTGATGTGTATTCTGCACGCAACTAGTGTGCATTTGCTTGCTCGTGGGAAAATGTTCCACGTGTTCCATGTATTTACCCCCTTATGGAACACTCTTGTGGAACATGATTTCCCTAGCAAGTATGCGGACTCGGGGGTAGTTTGCGTGCCGATGTTCCATTGTTCCAGGTATTCCAGGTTGTATAAAATACGTTGACCGTGAACCGTGGTTCGTTTTTCGTTAACATTTTGTACTGGAACATCTGGAACATTAACAAAGAACAGCTTACAACCCGCATTCTTTGGCACTTCTTCGTGTTCCAACTTGTCTCATTTTTCATGGAACATTGTGGAACATTATGGAACATTATTCACGATCGGTGGCTAACGCCGCCGCTCGAAAGTAAATCCGTAAGTAAACTATATAGGGCATTGGCAATTAGACTAGCAACATATCATCTATTGGCTGAAGATCTATTGAACAACGCTATCGAAACATATTTGGCCCACTCGCAGAAGGAGCACAATCATCACAGGATTAGATAGACCAATGACTATATAGCTTTTTTATTAACTAAGGAGATAACTATGGAA
>MDSZ01079879.1_pt1 | contig 18445 bp, 17 predicted proteins | sample 811201 | NCBI WGS metagenome assembly MDSZ01 (sample SAMN05326647, study PRJNA326480) | marine metagenome | isolation source: seawater | place: Indian Ocean: North | collected 2010
ATGAATTAAAAATACTTTATTATTATCAGTTATTAAAGAAACTTTCACCTGATATTGTGATATCCTTTCAGGATACAAATGATGATGTATTTAAACTCTCATTGCTTTTTAAAAAAACTGAGTTTATAATTATACAAGATAGCTATCGGCCTCCTGGATTTTATGGTTCATTAAAGCTAAAAAAAGATGATATCTTTATAACATATAGCCCTTTGATAAAATTTAATTTGTGTAAAAATGAATTCACATTTAAAACTTTTAAATACTTAGGACAAAAAAATGAAAAAAAAATAAATAATGCTGTAATTTTTATAAGTCAATATAGAAATTACTCATTAAACCTGTTAGAAAAAGTAACTAGGGATTATGTTTCTAAAATTTCTAAACTTAAGGTCAAAAATGATTTTAATTTTTTAAGTAATCAAAGTTTTTTTTTAAAAAATATTTCACAATTTTTTCAAAATAAGGAAGACATACTACTCTATAAAAGTGCATATAGATTAGGGTCAAGATTTAAAAAAATAGAGGAAATAAATTATTTTAAAACTTATAATATCAATGAAGTTAGTGTTTCTTCAGCTGATATTATTTGGTCTAAGGATAATACGGTCTTTTTAACTATTGACTCAACTATGATTTTTGAACTTCTCTCTTATGGGAGGAAAGTTTTGATTTACCCCTACAGAGAGATATATGAGGAACATGAAATGGACCTACATATGGAGTTATTAAAGAAAAAAAATCCAAAATTATTTATTGAAAAAGATTTTAGTGATTTTGAAAAGAAATATAATAGATTAAAGAATATGAATAAAAAAGACTATCATAAAGAAATAAATATTTTCGTCAATTTGCCACCATTTAGTTTAAGTTCATTTACAAACTAAAAAATCTACACTTAAAATTTAAAAAATAATTCTTAAATGAAATTAGTGTCTTTAATAAATTCATACGACTTAGTAATTTTTGATTTTGACGGAGTAATTGTAGACTCAAATCAAATAAAAAAAAAATGTATTTATCTGTCTGTTAAAAAGAACACATCCGAATCCCGTGCCACTAAATTCACAGAATATTTTGTTTCAAATAATGGCATACCCAGAAGGATTAAGATTGAAAAATATTTTAATGAAAAAAGAAGTCACAAAATTTTAAATGATTATAATGAACTACTTAAAGAGAAAGAATCTGAGATAAAAATAAATCAAGAGTTTCTTGAAATTATAAAAAAAATAAAAATCAAAAAAATTATTTTATCTGGCGGAGAAAGAGATGAGATAGAAAGAATCTTGAATAAGAATAGGCTAGCAGATATATTTGATAAAATTCTTTGCTCTCCATTAACAAAAGATGAAAATTTAAAAAAAGTTAAAAATTCTTCAAATAAATTATTCATTGGAGATAGCAGAATTGACTATGAGGTTTCAGTAAATAATAATTTAGATTTTATTTTTTATACTAAATTTACCCAAGAAAAACATCCATACTCATTTTTAGGTGAAAATGTTTCATCAATAAATAATTTAACATCATGAAAAAAATAAAAGTAGGAATAAATGGAATTGGAAGAATAGGAAAGGCTTTATGCAGGAAGATTGTTAAAGATCCTGACTTTGAATTAATCCATATTAATGATATTAATCCTGATATAGGTAATATTGTCTATCAATTAAATTATGATACATTATATGGTAACTTAGCTCCTGAGGATAGATTTTATTTGCAAGATAAATCTTATTTAAGGCTAGTGGGGAAAAAAATCTCATACTCTACAAAAAATAAAATTAATGAAGTGGATGGATTTAAGGGATTAGACATTGTTATTGACTCCTCCGGTGTTAAATCAAATGTCTTGCTAGCAAAAAAGTTAATTACCAAAAAGGATGTAAAGAAAATTATTATTACTCACTCACCAGAAGAAGTAGACTTCACAATGGTACTTGGGGGTAATGAGGAAAACTACAATCCCAATAAGCACCATCTAATTTCTTCAAGTATATGTGATGCTACAGCAATAGCACCAGTATTAAAATTTGTTAACGAAAAGTATGGAATTGAAAACGGTTATATTACAACTCTTCATCCATGGCTTAACTATCAAAAACTTCTAGATGGACCTTCTTCATCTTGGTCAGTACCAGGCTCAATATATCATCATTATGCTCTTGGAAGATCATCAATTGGGAATATGATACCTAAGCCAACTAGTGCTTTAGACGCTACATTTAAAATACTACCAGAGCTTAACAAGAAAATTGGATCTTTCTCTTATAGAACACCAACCAATATTATCGGAAGTGCAGATATAACTCTAAATCTAAAATCTGATATTAATTCTGTAGATGAAATTATAAAAGATTTGGAACAGATAGAAAAAAATCAAGAATTAAAAATTATTAAAAATTCTTTTGATCCCCTTGTATCTTTAGATTATTTAAAATCAGATTTTTCAGTACATATCGATCATAGATGGTCAGAAGTAATATCTGGAAGATTATTAAAATTGGTATTATGGTATGATAATGAGTGGGGATATACTTCAAAAGTTATTGATCAATCTAAATTTATTTTAAAAAATTACTAATGAAAAAAGTTGCAATAGTTCCTGTAAAACATAATTCAGAAAGGGTTATTAATAAAAATTTTAGAGAATTTGAAAATGGTAATTCATTATTTGAATTAAAATTGAATCAGCTTTTAAGTGAAAATTGTTATGACCAAATATATGTCTCAACTAATTCACCTTATGTTGAAAAAATAATAGATAAATCTGAATTCAAGTCTATTAAAATTATCCACAGGGATGATGAATACTGTAGTAATGCAATCTCTTGGAGTGAAGTTATTCATCATGTTGTCTCTTCAATACCTGAGAAAAATGAAACATGTGTATCATGGTGTCATACAACCTCCCCACTTTTTAGTTCATACAAAGAATGTTTAGATATTTTTATAGATAATTTTCAAAGTAAAAGATTTAATGGTTTAATAACTGTTTCAGATTTTAATGAATTCTTAATTGACGAAAAAAATAATCCCATAAATTATTCTTGGGGGCCTTGGCATAAATATTCCCAATACTTAACCAAATATTATACAATTAATGGTGCATTATTTATAGCTACTAAATCAGAGATGATTAGGAATAGATACGTTATTTCTACTAATCCATATTTATATGTTACAAATAAAGAAAATTCAATTGACATTGATGATGAATTAGACTTTAAGTTTGCCCAATTTTTAATATCTCAAAAAAAACATGCTTAAAAATAATTTTCTTAAACAAAAACTAGAAAAAGGTACACCTGTCATTGGTACTTGGTCAATAATTCCATCTGAAACAACTATTGATATAATATCATCAACAGAAATTGATTTCATTATAATTGATGCTGAACACGGTCCAATTTCATTTGAAAAAGCTCAAACAATGTGTTCTATATGTGAGAGTAATAATGTATCTCCTGTTATGCGAATTGGTTCAATCGATGAATCAAATATTCTCAGGGCTCTTGATATTGGGATCCATTGTTTACAAATTCCTAATGTGAAATCTGTTGAGGATGTTAAAAAGATTATTAATTATTCAAAATATCCACCTCTTGGTAGAAGAGGTTTTTCCCCATTTACTAGAGCTGGTAATTATTCAATTAATAATGCTTCAAAATTATCTAAAAATGCAAATAATAATACATTACTTGCTATAAATATTGAAGGTGCTGAGGCTATAAGAAATATTGATTCAATCCTCGAAATTGATGGCTTGGATATAATTTTTATTGGTCTTTACGATATTTCAAACTATCTAGGTATTCCAGGACAAGTTAATAGTAAAGAAGTTGAAAAATTATTATCTGAGATTACTACTAAAATAAATAAAAAAAATAAAATTGCAGGTACTATAACTACAAATAAAGATGATATTAAAAGATACTTAAATATGGGTCTAAAATATATAGTACACCTTGTAGATTGTGAAATTTTAAAGTCATCATATACTAATTATATAGATTATTTTCATGAACAAAAAGCAAAATAATGTATTCATAACAGACTACATTGATAATCCTGGAATAGAAAAAGAGATTTTGGGTGACCATCTTTGTTCAAGTCCTAATAAAGAAATTGAATATTTATTAGTTTGGCACAAAAAAATAAACAAAGACTTTTTAAATAATTTTCCGAAGCTTAAGGGAATAGTCAGATATGGTGTTGGGTATGATAATATTGATTTAGAGGTTTGTAAAGAGAGGAATATAGCTTTCTGTAATACCCCGGATTACGGCACTGAGGAGGTTAGTAATACTACAGTTAGTATGATAATGGACTCTTCAAGAAAAGTATTTGAATATAATCAAATTGCAAAAAATATAAATGACAACTCATGGCAAGAAAATACTATAAGTAATATTAGAAGAAATAATGAGCTAAATGTTGGTATTATAGGATGTGGAAGAATAGGGTCCAGTGTAATTTTAAAATTGAATTCATTAAATTTTAACACCTACTTTTACGATCCTTATTTAAATTGGGGCTATGAGAAGATTATTTCCTCAAATAGACTATATAATGTTGATGATTTATTAAATAAATCTGATATAGTTACAATTCATTGCCCATTAAATAAAGAAACAGACGGAATGATTGATTCTACTTTTTTAAAAAAAATGAAGAGAGGCTCCATATTAATAAATACTGCAAGAGGGGAAATAATCTCGGATTTAGACTTGATTTATAACGAATTAAAAAAAGGAAATATTTATTCAGTATATCTTGATGTTCTTCCAAATGAACCACCAGACTTAACTAAGAAATTAATTAAAGAGTGGAGGTCAAATAGCAGTTTAAGTCATAGGATAATTATCAATCCCCATACAGCTTACTATAGTCAAGAATCATTTGAAGAAATGAGAGTTAAAGCATCTAAAAATATTTTAAGAATGATAAATAACGAGCCTTTACTCTATCGCATTATATAATTAACTTTAGTGATTGTTTTATTAAATCAAAAAATATCTTATAGATTTCTTTTACCAAAAAAGTTCAAATATTTTACTACAAATCCCGAACTTCTTAAAGACTTATCTGTTAGATTTAATACAGTAGATATGTATCCTGAGAGTTATGTGTCAAAAGAATATTATAATGAAATTGTCAATTTACAAGAGGATCTACTTTATAATAAATTGGATGAGATGTTTAATCCCAATACAATTAATTATCATGAAAATTTTAGAAAAACAAAATTAAAATATTACGCTCTACTTAAAAAAAAACTAAAAAAAAGGTATGGTGAAAAAGTTGTATCTCCCAGTCAGCTTAGTGTACATAAAAATCTTAGATTATATCTATTTTTTTCTTTACAGGATTTAAAATTAGGAGGACGTGCATTATTATTTATTATCCCTAGCATTTATAACTTAATAAAATTTATGCTTGATTCAAATAAGACTATAGTTATATCTAGCTTTAACCACTTTCAGTTCATTAATAAAAATTTTCCAAAATCTAATTTTTATTTAATGTCAAAAGATTTTCGAAAGAGCAATACAATTGATTTAGATACACTTTTTTCTATATATACATTTTTTGTTTTAATTCCATTATTATTTAAATTCTCAGTTCATTTAAAAAAGCTTCATAATTATAAAATAAAATACAGCAAGAATCTTCTTTTTAAAAATTATTGTCTATATCACTTTGCTAGACTGATCAATCAAATAGCTAAATTTAAAATTATTGCCACCTCTAGTTATGGTTTATCTGAATCCTTTTTAAATATAAATAGAAATAATATTTTAATAAATCATGGTGCATATTATGTCGATAAAAATGAGTTAATCAATAAATTATGGAAATTTCAAAGCCAAACAATCTTATCAACTAAGGGACTAATTGTCAGTTCAAGTTATGATGATGAAAACTTTTTAAAATTTAATGGATTTAATTATAAATACAAATTATTAAAAAATACTATTAGAAGACAGGCTTTTAAAGTAAAAAGTTTAAACTCAAATATAATTTTGATTGCTGATACATTTAAAACTGACGACTTTCTCAGGCCATATCTTTATCATGATGTTAATTTATATTTGAATTTTATTAAAATTATTTTAGAAGAAGCTCCAAATAATTACAAGGTTATTTTAAGGCATAGAAAAGGAACAATTATTTCAGAAAATTTTTTAAAAAATAGGTTCCCCACGCTTACATTATCAACAAATAATTCTATTGATCTAGATTTTCAATTAGACCCTATATTGTTTAGTTACTCTTCAACTACTCTTATGGAAGCTAAAGAATTTGGAATAAGAACTGTATCTTTTGATGCTTTCAATTCAAATTTGAATTTTCTTAACAGTAAATTTTTTTATGATATTAATAATTTGCCAAATAGATATAATTATCATATAAATTCAATTAAAAGTCTAAAAGATTTTTTTAAATTATTGTCATGAATAAATTTAAAATAGGTGCTATAATGCTTGCTAGATCAGGAAGCTCTTTTCTTAATAAAAACATTATTGAAATTTCTGGTTATCCTGTTATGGCTTTTGGTATGCTTGCTGCTAAAGAAACTAATTTAATAGATCATTATTACCTTTCAAGTGATTCAGATGACTATCTAACAATTGGGAAAAAATACGGGTATAATCCTATTAAAAGACCTGATAGTCTATCTCAGAGTTCAAGTAAAAGTGATGATGCAGTTTTGCATGCATACAATAGTATTGATGATTTAAAGGAGTGTGATATTTTAATAGTCCAACATGCTAATGTAGTAACAATTTATCCAGAGTTAATTATTAAATCAATTAATATTTTGACTTCTGATGACTCTATAACTAGTGTAGTTCCAGCACACATTAATAATGAATATAATCCTTTTAGGTCATTTTGTCTAAATGAAAATACTATTGAACCATTTATTGAATTTAATGAAACTATTTCCCCTAATAGGCAAGATCTAGCTGATGCATATTTTCTTGATCATTCATTTTGGTGTATTAGGACTAAAAACCTTTTAAAGAATCATAATTTTTGTCCATGGAACTCTCTTGGGAATAAGATCTTACCAATTTTAACTAAAGAAATGTTTGACATCCATAGTGAAGATGATGTAGATAAATCAATAATTTGGTTAAACGAGAACAAGGATAAAATAAAATATTTAAAATGAATTTAGAAAAATTAGAAACAGAGTTAATAGCTATAGTTAATAATGGTTTAATGAATTTAAATTCGATAAATCATAAAGGTGATAATTCAATAGTAACGAATTGTGATGTTGAAATAGAAAAAAATATAATCATTTATCTTGAAAAGCAGTTCCCTCAAATTAAAATTATTTCTGAGGAAAATACTGAGAGTCATCAAACATTTTATAACTTAAAAAATAGATATGCTGTGGTTGACCCAATTGACGGTACAGAAAATTTTTATTTCTTTCAAAATATATTTGGATGTGCAGTTAGCATTGTTTATGACGATATTAATTATCACCTAATTTATTTACCATCAGAAAATAAAAAAATTTCTACTATCTCAACATCTGATTTTTTTGATACAGAATCAAACATAAATCTAATGAGCACCTCATGCATAGGACAAGTTGAAGATATTAAAAATATACAATCAGCAAGAATATTAGGCTCAAGTTCATACATGTTTTATATATTATTATCTGGTTCTGCGAAATCATATAAATATTGTGGTAAAGCTAAAGTTTGGGACTATTTTACAGGTATTTCCTTAGCTCTTAAATCTAAATTAAATCTTAAAATTACTTTTGGAGATATGGTGATAAAAAATTTACCTGTAGATATTCCTCATAAATGTAATTTTCTAATAGAGAACAATGAATAGAATACTTATCTGTGGGAGGGGTTACTCTTTTAAATTTTTTGAAAATTTTAAAAACGAATATGATTTAATTTTTAGCTATAATCATATAGACAAACTTGAACTTTTTGATTTTAATTTTTTTTCATTGAATAAAGAAGATTCAATAAAATCATACGATAATAAAGTATTAAAGGAAAGCGAGATAAACGCGTTAATAAACATTAAAAGTTTAAAAATAGGAAGTACCTCTTTAGGATTATTTACCTTATTGAAGTTCATGTCAGTTAAATATCCTAATTCAAAAGTTCATTTAGTAGGTTTTGATAGTAGGTATATATATGAAGAGGAATTAAAATCTTTTAGGGATATAGATATTCAAAGCTATATTAATGTTGAGTCGCAAAAAGCAATACTCAATAAGTTAGAGTATTTTTTTGACAACTTAGAAATTAAATTTGTTGGCTTTGATATTTTCTCGAGAGTAGATGCAAAAACTTCAGAGGATTTTGAGTTAGATGTTAACAGAGAGGTTGAGATTGTTGCTGAAATAACAACAAATCATTTTGGAGAAAATGACAGGATCAAACAATTAATGATTGCTGCAAAAAAATCTGGTGCTAATTCAGTAAAATTTCAAATGAGAGACGTAGAGAACTTCTACTCTAAAGAAAAATTAAACGAAAAATATCAATCACCATTCGGAAAAACTTTTAGAGATTATAGAAATGCCCTAGAACTTAATCAAAGTCAACTAATGTTAATTGAAAAATACTCAAATGAATTAGATTTAAAATATTTTTTCAGTGCTCTTGATATTAAATCATATAAAACCCTCAAAGAATTTGGAATTGAAAGAGTAAAAATTCCATCAACTATCTCTAATAACAATGATTACATTCAATTCGTACTTAAAGACTTTAGAGATGAATTAGTAATATCTACAGGGATGACAGATGAAAAATATCTAGATTTTATATTAAACTCAAAGAGTAATTATAGCAAATTATACTTAATGCATTGTTTATCATCTTATCCAGTAAATATTTTTAATCTTAATCTTGCAGTTATTAAAAGGTACTCAAATCTTTCAAAGAAAATTATTCCTGGTTACAGTAGTCATGATATTGGTTATGATGGCTCAGTGTTTGCAGTATTTGCAGGTGCCAAAATGATTGAAAAACATGTAAAGCTAGGCAATTCAACTTTTGGCCACTTTGACGAAACGGCATTAGATATTAATCTTGAATTTGAAGAGTTTGTTAAAATGATACGAAAAGCCGAATTAATTTATGGCTCTTCAGAGAAAAAAATATTAAATAGTGAACATCATAAATATTAATAATTCTGATGATTTAAGGTCTTATATAAAAAGTAAAAAAATTTTTAAGAATTTATACATAAGAGAAATATATAGCTCTCTTCAAGGTCATAAAACTAAAAAAACTTCTTTAATAATTTTCTTAATAAAAACTTGGGCTTTTTTAATTTATCATTTTCTTATTGCGTTAAGGCGAAGAAATATAAAGTTAGATAATTCAATATTATTCTTATCCCCTGATCATTTATTTGATGAAGGTCTAAAGTTTCACAAATACTGGGAGCTGATTCCTGAGTATCATGATATAAAGTATGTTGACTTTATATTTTTTTCTAACCTAAAGGATAGGATTTTTTCGAAAAATAAAGGTGTTTCTAAGTCGATTGATTCATACTTTTCACTTAAATCTTGCATTAAGTTATTTTTAATTGTTTTAAAGTTAAATATTTTAACAGTAAACATCCAGCTTGATTTAATTTTTAGAAAAATTAAGAGTGCAAAGTATATAAACAACATTTATAATCTTGGAACTTTAAATGATTATTTCATTTACTTTTTACTTAGTGATTTTTCAAATCATAAGGACAATACTAATAAATCTATTTATCTAGCCGGGGAATTTCAGTTTTGGGAACTAGGACTATTTTTAAATTTTAAGAAAAATAGATTTTTATATCAGCATTCAGGAGTAAGGTTTAATGACTCTAGAATTTCGTTTTTTAAGAATGAAAATAAAGATTTAAATATCCTTGTGACTAATAATACTGAATTAGATTATCTAAAATCTATTGGGTTTTCAGAACTAGCTATCGAAAAAAATTTTAGGTCCAATGATTTATGGATAAAAGTATCAGATAAAAAAGATAACCCAGTATTTTTTGGCTCACTTGATACTAATCTTGATAATAGAATATTAGCAAAGCTAGAAGGTAATGTAAGTTATAGACCTCACCCGAGTGTACCCTCTAAGTTTATAAATTTTGATAATATTTGGACAGACACAGAAGAAAAAATTACTCCAATAGTGTATTCTCAGAGTGCAATGTCAAAAAACTTACTTGAGAATAAAATTAGATGTAAGGTGATTTTTAGAAATAGTTTTGACATGTCATTAGTTACCGTTAAATCTGAGATTGAAAAATCAAAAAATGCAAAATCAATAATATTAGATGATTATAGCCTGATCGAATTATAATTAAAATATGCACTTTCAACCAAAGAAAAAACATGAAAAAGAATCATTAGTTTCTTTTATAATGCCAGTATACAATGGAGCTTCATTCTTATCTAACACAATTCAGAGTATTCTAAATCAAACATATGAAAATTTTGAGTTACTTATTCTAGATGATTTCAGTACTGATAATTCAATTGAAATAATTAAATCTTTTGATGATAAAAGGATTAGACTATTTAAGAATAAAAAGAATAAAGGATACATAAATGGGTTGAACTTCTTGATCCAAAATTCGAGAGGAGATTATATTGCAAGGAATGACCAAGATGATATTTCGCTTCCTGATAGAATATACAAGCAATTAAATCTATTTAAAAGAAAACCTGAATTATCAATTGTTGGAGGCCAAATAAAAACTTTTGGAAAAATTCAAAAAAAAATTTCCTATCCAACTACTTTAAGTGATTGTAGGTCACACTTACTTTTTAACACCTGCCTACACCATCCTACAGTAATTTTTAAAAGAAAGAAAATTGAAAGTTTAATAAATAGATTATATGATGAAGACAAAGAACCCAGTGAAGATTATGACTTATGGACAAGACTATCATTGTTTTTAGAGATTGAGAATGTGCCTGATATTATTTTAAAATATAGGATTCATCAAAATAATTATTCAACTTTACATCAAGAAAAACAATTTGAAAACAATTTAATTATAAGAAAAAATTATTTTAATAAATATCTTAAAATGTCCATAAAAGAAAATGAAAATATTTTAATGAATAAAATTATATATAACAAAGATATTAGTGAAAAAGAAGTTTATGAGTTAACTGTTTTCTTTAATAGAATCAAAAAGTTTTCTAAAAATCATAAAGATTTTTCTAGTATAAGTCAAACAATTAGTTTTTATTGGCTAAAATCTATAATTAATTTTGAATCTGTTGATTTTAGATCATTAAAACTTTTTGCTAAAAACATAAATCTAATTTCATTAAAAATTTTATTTAATCCTTTTTACATAAAAAAAATCCAATATAGAATATGAAAAAAATTATTATTGCAGGAGCAGGTGGAATGCTTGGGGAAGCATTCTATAATGAATTTAAAAATGATTATAATCTAACCTGTACTGATATTGATGTCAATGAAAGCTGGTTAATCTACAATGATTTTAAGGATCTTGAATCTTATAAAGAATTGTGCCTTAAAGTTAGCCCAGATATATTAATTCATCTTGGTGCTCATACTGATCTAGAATTTTGTGAAGCTAACGAAGAAGAGGCATATAAGACAAATACGACTTCTGTTGAAAATGCAACACTAATTTCTAACGAACTTGATATTCCTCTTGTCTATATTTCTACAGCTGGTATTTTTGATGGTAAAAAAGACTATTATGATGACTGGGATAAGCCTAACCCTCTGTGTGTATATGCAAGAACTAAATATTTAGGAGAAAAATATGTTGTTGAGAATTGTAAAAGATACTATGTTTTCAGAGCAGGATGGATGATGGGTGGACATAAAAAAGATAAAAAGTTTATATATAAAATAATTAATCAAATTAAAGCTGGATCCAAACAGTTAAATGTAGTTGATGATAAGAATGGGACTCCAACTTATACAGTTGACTTTGCAAGAAATGTAAAACATGTAATTAATAAAGGTCTTTTTGGAGTATATAATTTAGTATGCAGTGGTTTAACATCTAGATTTGAAGTCGCTGTTGAAGTGTTAAAAATATTAAACCTAGATAACAAAATTAAACTTCAGAAGGTCAGCTCTGATCATTTTAAAAAAGAATATTTTGTTAAAAGACCAAAGTCAGAAAGGTTGATAAACAAAAAGCTAGATCTAAGGGGCTTAAATATAATGAGAGATTGGAAAGAAGCATTAGTTGAGTATTTAGGTGATGTAAATTTGAATGAATGATATTATTTGATTCAATATATATTCATCAAGGAGGAGGAAAAACTATTTTAAATATTTTAATCAGCAACATTATAGAAAATAATTTAGATGATTATTTTTTTATTATTGATGAAAGATGTAGTAATGATATAGTAAAAAAAATTTCAAAAGAAAAGTTAGTAGTTTTACCATCTTCAGAATTATCCAGAAGAAACTTCTATCTTAAAAATCATAAAAAATTCAATACATTTTTTTGTCTTGCAAATGTCCCACCTCCAATATTTATAAAAAATAAAAAGGTTATTGTTTATTTTCATAACGAATTGCTTCTGAATTCAAATCCTTTTCATTTAAAAAGTTTGATGCTTTGGATTAAAAGGCTGTATATATCTTTATTAAAACTATCAAATTATAAATGGGTAGTTCAAACCAATTTAATGAAAGATAAACTAGTTAGGCATTTAAAAATTTCTAAAAATTCTATAAAAATTTTTCCAATTTTTCCTAAATTAAAGAAAGTAAATAATTTTAGTGGGCCTACTGAAAAATTTATTTATGTAGCAAGTGGTGAAGACCATAAAAATCATCGAAGGCTTTTAAATGCAATGAAACTTACAAGTAATAAACTAAACAAACGTATACATCTTTATCTCACCCTAACTGAAAATAAATTTAAAAATTTAATGAAAAGAAGTCATATTGATAACTCAAAACTAGTTGTAAAGAATTTAGGGGTATTAAAGCAAGATATGTTATATGAAAAATATTCAGAATTAGGATATTTAATTTATCCATCACTATATGAGAGTTTTGGATTACCCCTTATTGAAGCTGCTCAACTAGACCTTGTTATACTTGCATCTGACTTACCTTATGTAAATGAAATTATTTCAAGTTATTATTCATTTGATCCACTTGATATAAATGATATATCTTTGAGTATTGAGAATGTAATAAATTTAAGAAGTCCTATTACTTCAATTCTTAAAATAAAAAGTGAAGAGACAGCCTTAATAAACTATATAAATGATTAATCTTAAAAACAAAACCTTATTGATTACTGGAGGAACTGGTTCATTTGGTAACGCTGTGCTTGATAAATTCCTAAGTTCTGAAATCTCAGAAATAAGAATTTTGTCAAGAGATGAGAAAAAACAACATGACATGAGGGTTTCTTATAATAACCCAAAAATAAAGTTTTTTATTGGAGATGTAAGAGACAGGGAGAGCATTAGATCTGCTTTTGATGAGGTTGATTATGTTTTCCATGCAGCAGCACTCAAGCAAGTTCCATCTTGTGAGTTTTTTCCATTAGAGGCAGTAAAGACAAATGTTATTGGAACTGATAACGTTTTGTCAATTGCAATTGAAAATAAAATTAAAAAAGTAATATGTCTTAGTACTGACAAAGCAGTATATCCTATTAATGCAATGGGAGTTTCAAAAGCAATGATGGAGAAAGTTTTTGTTGCTAAATCCAGAACTACAGACTCAACTATCATTTGTGGAACTCGATATGGGAATGTTATGGCCTCAAGAGGATCTGTTATACCTCATTTTTATGATCAAATAAAGAGTGGGAATGATATTACAGTAACAGACCCAGATATGACTAGATTTATGATGACACTTGAGGATGCAGTAAGTCTTGTGTTTTTTGCTTTTCAGAATGGAGAAGCTGGTGATATTTTTGTTCAAAAATCTCCCTCTACAACAATTGGCACCTTAGCTAAAACCATGAAAAAAATCTTTAACTCTTCTGTTAAAATAAAAAATATTGGGATTCGACATGCTGAAAAAGTTCATGAAACTTTACTCTCAAAGGAAGAAAGAATTGTTGCTAAAGAACTGGAAAAATATTTTGTAATACCTTCTGATAACAGAGATCTTAATTATAACAAGTATTTTTTTGAAGGAAAAGCAAGTAAGAATTACGAAGAGTACAACTCATTTAATACTAATAGACTGTCTGAAGAGAGTTTAGAGGAACTACTTGCTAGTATTGGTTATAAATGAAAGTTCTAATTCTTGGTGCTGATGGAATGATTGGTCATAAAATGGCGCAATCACTTAGTGAAGAAAATGGTGTAGAGATTATTCTAAATTCCAGGTCTAACTCAAAAATTCTTAGTCATTTATATCCAAAGTGTAAGATATATGAAAATGATTTTCTGAAAGATGATATCAATAATCTATTAGATATTGTTCACCCAGATTTAATTGTAAACGCAGTAGGAATAACCATAAGAAGGGGTGTAGAAGATTTCAAAAAAGCTTCATTAATTAATTCTATTTTTCCGCATAAAATTGATAATTGGGCTTCAAAATTTGATAAAAAATTAATCCATTTTTCAACAGATTGTGTCTATTCAGGGAAAAAAGGAAACTATTTGGATAATGATTATCCAGATGCTGAAGATAATTACGGAAAGTCGAAGGCTAGTGGTGAAATTAGTTCAGAAAATACTCTCACAATAAGATCTTCAATGGTTGGTAGAGAAATATTCAATAAAACTGAGTTGTTAGAATGGGTAGTTTCAAATAAAGATAAAAAAATCAATGGATATGAAAATGTAATCTATTCAGGAGTTACAACGCTTTGGATGTCTAAGACAATTGTAAAAATTTTAACAAAATTGCCAGAATTAAATGGTATTTACAATATTTCATCAGAACCTATATCAAAATATGATTTGATTAGTAAAATCAATAAGCATTTTAAATTAAATATAGATATAGAAGCCGATCAATCTTTTTTCTCTAATAAATCCTTAAATTCGAATAAGTTTTTTTTAGAATCAAAAATAGAAAAACCAAACTGGGATGAAATGCTTTTAAATCTCTATAATGATAGTAAAAAGAACAATAACTTATATAATATATGACCAAAGTCTTAACAATAGTTGGCACTAGGCCTGAAATAATTAAACTTTCAAGAGTAATATCAGAACTTGAAAAACAAGTAAACCATATTTTAGTTCATACTGGTCAAAATTATGACTATGAGTTAAATGAAATATTCTTTAATGATCTTGAAGTTAAAAAACCTGACTATTTCTTGAATGCTGTTGGCAAATCAACTGCTCAAACCATTGGAAATATAATTTCTGAATCTGATAAGGTTTTAGAAAAAGAAAAACCAGATGCTGTTTTAATTTATGGAGACACAAATTCTTGTCTGTCAATTATTGCTGCAAAAAGAAGACAAATTCCTATTTTTCATATGGAGGCTGGTAATAGATGTTTTGACCAAAGAGTTCCGGAGGAATTGAATAGAAAAATTGTTGATCACTTAAGTGATATTAATATGCCTTTAACTGAGCATGCACGAGATTATCTTGTTGCAGAGGGAATAAAACCAGAAACCATTATAAAGACTGGTTCATGTATGAAAGAGATTATATCTCATTATAAAAATAAAATTGAAACAAGTAAGGTTTTAGAAAAATTTAAGATTAAGAAGAATTCATATTTTATTGTTTCATGTCATAGAGAAGAAAATGTTGACTATCAAGAGAACTTAACTTCTTTTTTAGATAGCCTTAACGAGATAGCTAAAACTTTTAAACTGCCAATAATCGTATCAACTCATCCTAGGACCAAAATGAGAATTGGTAAGCTTAAAAACATTAAGATGGATGCAAGAATCAAGTTTTTAAAGCCTCTAGGATTTTTTGACTATGTTAATCTTCAACAAAATTCTAAATGTGTAATTTCAGATAGCGGGACTATATCAGAGGAGTCATCTATTCTTAAGTTTCCTGCAATTATGATAAGAGCAGCACATGAAAGGCCTGAAGCAATGGAAGAAGGTACCTTTATTATGTCTGGTCTTGAAAAAAACAGGATTATAGAGTCTATAAAAATGATTGTAAGTCAATTTAAGTCAGGAAGTATCCCAAAAACTGTTGATGACTACAATTTAGATAATGTCTCACTCAAAGTTTCCAGAATTATACTTAGTCATATTGACTACGTTAACAGAACTGTTTGGAAAAAAAACAATTCAACCAGAATGATATAAATGAGAATTCTAGTAATATCTCAATATTTTTTCCCTGAGAATTTTAGAATAAATGACCTTGTTTTTTCACTTTTAAAAAGAGGTCATCAAATTGAGGTACTTACTGGTAAACCGAATTATCCTAAAGGAGATTATTTTAGCGGCTATTCTTGGAGAGGTCCAAATAAAGAGGAAATTCATGGTGTTAAAATTCATAGAGCTAATTTACTTCTAAGGAAGAAGGCTGGAGGAGTAAGGCTCTTTTTGAATTATATTTCATTTGTTTTTTTTGGTATTATTAAGCTAGTTAAATTAAAAGGAAAATTTGATAAAGTTTTTATTTATGCGCCTTCTCCTATTACAGTTGGTATACTTGGAGTAATTGCTTCCAAAAAATTTAATTGTAAATCATATTTATGGGTACATGATCTGTGGCCTGAATCAGTTAGAGTTGCTGGGGGAATTTCAAGTAAAATTATTTTAGGTTTAGTAAATAACATGACAAAAATTATCTACAATTTAAATGATTTGATTCTAGTTCAGTCTCCAGAGTTCAAGAGTTATATAAAAAATCAAAATGTGTCAGAGAATAAAATGATTTATTATCCTTACTATGCTGAAGAATTTTACAGAGTTGTTGAGAAGCAAGTAGAATACAAGAAACTTTTTCCCTCTGGGTTTAATCTGGTTTTTGCTGGAAATATTGGAGTAGCTCAAAGTTTTGATACTATTATAGGTGCCTTTGAGCTGCTAAAAAATAAGAATATAAATTTGGTAGTTCTTGGAGATGGAAGAGATAAAGAACGAGTGCAAAATAAAATTAATAATAAAGGCCTTTCCAACAAATTCTACTTTTTAGGATCTTTTCCTGCCGAGAAAATGTCCAATTTTTTTGCTTGTGCTGATGCACTAGTTATAACACTTAAAAAGGCTGATATATTTTCCTATACCATTCCAGGCAAGCTTCAATCATATTTAGCGTGTGGAAGACCAATCATAGGGTCTTTAGATGGTATAGGTAACAAGATCATAACACATTCTAGGTCAGGTTATGCTTCTGAAGCTGAGAATGAAAAACTTTTAGCAGATAATATTTTGAAGATTTATAATGCTTCTAAATCTGAAAAGAAGAAATTAGCATCTAATGCTGTAAAATATTTTCAAGGTAATTTCAGTAAGGAGTATCTTTTAGACGAATTAGAAAATATTTTTGAGAATCATTAGAATTTCCTTAACCAATTCTGTTAATGTTTACTCATTTAATTTAAAAAAAAAGATTGCATATATTAAATTTTAAAATAACAAAAAAATGAAAGGTATTATTCTAGCAGGCGGAAAAGGGTCTAGACTTTTTCCAGTTACCTCTGTTGTTTCAAAACAATTATTACCTGTTTATGATAAACCAATGATATATTATCCTTTATCTATATTAATTCTAGCAGGAATAAGGGAAATATTACTTATAAGTACTCCAAGAGATATTAGACATTATGAGGAATTATTGGGTAATGGAGATAAATGGGGTATTGATATAAAATATAAAGTACAGAAACAACCTAAAGGTATAGCTGAGGCATTTATTCTAGGTAAAGATTTTATTGGAGAGGATTCTGTTTGTTTGATTCTGGGAGATAATATTTTTTATGGAATTGATTTTTCAAAACAATTGGAAGCTGTTGTAGAGAGGACTCCTATGGAAAACAAGGCAACAATCTTTGGTTATCAAGTAAAGGATCCAAATCGATATGGAGTTATAGAGTTTGATTCCAATGGAAATGCACTATCTATAGAGGAGAAGCCTAAAATACCCAAAAGTGATAAGGCAGTTGTAGGGTTATATTTTTATCCTAATGAAGTGCTTGAAATAGTAAAGACTATTAAGCCTTCTAACCGTGGGGAGCTAGAAATTACTGCTATCAATCAATATTTTTTAAAAAAACAAAAACTAAAGGTAGAAACTTTAGGTAAAGACTTTACTTGGCTTGATACTGGAACACATGAATCTCTACTGAAAGCTAGTCAATTTATTGAGACCATTGAGAAAAGACAAAAATTGAAGATTGGATGTTTAGAGGAAATTGCATTTAGAAAAGGCTTTATAACTCTTGATAAACTTTTAAAAAATGCCGATAAGTTAAAAGGGACATCATATGGCGAGTATCTTCTAGAGCTTTATTTAAAT
>MDSZ01239199.1_pt1 | contig 18444 bp, 30 predicted proteins | sample 811201 | NCBI WGS metagenome assembly MDSZ01 (sample SAMN05326647, study PRJNA326480) | marine metagenome | isolation source: seawater | place: Indian Ocean: North | collected 2010
ATAGGAGTAATTCTTAGTTTCAAGGTCTATTGCTAATACATCAGACATACAGTTCACTCCGCAAAATCATCGCCTTTACCGAATAGGAAAGACCAACGGCTTACACCAAATGCCTTTCTCCAAAATCTAGTATTAATTCCTTTAGCCATTACTCTCCGCCTCCCCACAGTCTAGCGATATTTGCTTTCTTATCTTCTTCAGGGTCAGGCATTTTAATGTCCTTTGCTCTCTTTAGGAAGGCAATCATATGGTCGCCTCCACCAACAGATACAATCGAACATAACTCCCAACCTTGCTCTCCTTCTGTATTTAGGTTATCTATAACGTTCTTAGGGCCATTGGCCGCATCAAACACCATAAATTTATTCTCCCACTTCACCATCTTTCTTGTCCTCCAATAATCTTACATAAACTACTCGGTTTATTTTATCTTCTTCAAAGTATTCTTCAATCTTAGACCACCATTTGTATAAGGTTGATTGGCCTTTCTTTGTCTTCTCCCTAACCTTTTGGAATAGCACGTTCTTGTTAACCCATCCGTCTTTAGATTTCAATTCACGATAAACCGTTTTAAAGACACTTATATTGGCTCTTTCTTCCAGACCCTTCTTCTCTTCCCGTAGGCTTTCATCAAGCCAAGATACGAGGGACTTATAGCACTTCCTAATTAGAGAGGATGCTTGAAGTACATTTTTTTGCGTAACAATGAACCTTTTATCTTTATCAGATATACTTGGGGCTTCTGCTACTGCACACAATATAGCCATCTTTTGAATGTGTTTAAGCATTCTGTTGATGAAAGTTTCAACAGATTGAAACACTTCTATTCTACTGCTTTCAATGTATTTCTCCATCAATACACATTCTCTCTCTAAAGCGTCATTTGCATTCTTACTAAACCTCATAGTCTTTAGAGGGTCTTGACCTACATCATCAAATCTTTCTTTTAGAGTATCATATAACGTCAAGAAGTTTTTGGCGTAAGTTGTTTTAGGCAATGCTCTATTACCAACTACACCCCAATCTTTGATTAACTGTCTTCTCATTTGCTTCTGCTGATGTTGGGGTACTTCATAGATAAATATCAGAATCCTTTGAAGCACACCTTTCTCAGTAATTACAGTAGTCAATTCCTTTGGAATATATGTAGTAGCATATACAGAACGCCTACACTTACAAATGATAGGGTCTTCTCCCTGTTTTAGTTTCTTACTGATAACCCATGTTTCTCCCCATAGAGTATTCATGAATGTATTTAGATATACGATTGCTTGTTCTTTATGTTGGCTTTGCTTGAATATACCTGAATACTCAAACTCATCCCACATAGCCATTCCTTCACCTTCTAACTGGCCGGGAACTTGAACATCAATTTCCATCCTTCTCATTTGTCCGTTATCATCTTCTACTTCTTCTCTTCTCTTTTCATAAGAACCAATCAACGCAGCATCAGTATAATCTGTAATATCAAAGATATCAAAATGAGTACCATGCTTTTCATTGATAGTATCGAATGTTAATCTCAATACTGGTAGGAACCAATTAGTCAATGTTGACTTCCCTGTTCCTGATGTTTGCATCCAAAGGAACTGAATGCGAGTATCATCAACATTCAGGTTACTAGGAATAGCAATCATATCTTTACACAATTGACCTAATACAGAAAAGAAGGCTAAGGCTGCGGGTACATCGTTGTAATTAGATGCCAACACCGCATCAGCAGTCCACTTTTCTACAATCTTTGGCAATGTCAATTTATTGCTTTCTGTCGTTGTATTATCATCTACGAAACTGTAATACAGTTCGTCTTCATATTCATTATAATTAGTTTCAGTCCAATTCATACTACCACTTTTTCTTCACTATTTAGTGTGTCTATTATCCTCTTTGCTATCGTTGGGCCTATGCCATCAATAGAGGACAATTCATTTACATTAGATTCTCCTACTTCCATAACAGAACCATATTTTTCTATAATTTTCTTTGCTTTAGATTTACTAACTCCTTTAATGGTACATAGCATATCTAATCTCAAGTCATCAGTTGTAATCCTTTTCAACAATGTTGGTTGAATTACACTTCTTTTAACTGGCCTCATCTTACATATTGTTGTAATTATCTTGGCTGCCTTCTGAGGACTTTCTACCCAAAACACTTTACAATCAGTATCTAATGTTAGCCTACCAATTGCACCATAGAATTTGTGTTTGAGTAATTGTTCATTTATTTCCATATTAACATATTTTGGATAAGCCATTACTTGATGTAGTGAACCATGTATTATGACTATACTATATTCATAGTGCCTATCCATGTTATCTACTTGATTCCATAGTCTTCCATTCAATACTGATTGTAGGAAGTCAATAGTAGATTTTGCTTCAAAGCATACATCTTGATAAACATAGTCACCTATCTCTATCCATTGTTTCTCAGTAAGTATATTCATTCTACTTGCTTCTGAAATGATGAATTCAGAAAGATTAGATTTTTCTCTACTATCTATTATCAATTTATTCATAGCATCACCAACAATAACTCATTTGTAATATATGCGGTTATAGACAAATAAAACATCAACCTCGCTAGATACATTATATCATGTGCATCAATCATGTGTTTATCTCTCCTTTCAAACTTGCATTACATTTACTACATCTCAATTTCATCACTATTCCTTTGTATATATCTTTGTTACCTGATACTTCTTCTACTTCCCATTCATGTTCTAAAGGCTCGCATATCACTCGCAATACCTCCAACACTTACCCGGACAATAACCCTGCGGAATCAATTTCTCTTTACAACTAGGAGCATGATATCCACCATCAACTACAAACTTAACATGATGCCTAGTAGTCTTTTCATCCCAATCCAACCATATATCTTCTTTGTTTGCTATCGCCTTAAATTCATTTATTATTATCTCAATCACTTCCGCTTTCTTTTCTTCGCTAATGTGTCTTTCTCTCATCGTAAGTATATCTCTATACCATTGTGTTAGATACACTCTTGCATAATGTCCGGGGTTTTCTACCATAATTGCATTGTGCAAACATGGTAGTATCGGTAATTCACCAACAGGCTTTGGTGCATTAATTTCAATATCGCTCATTTCGATTGGCTTTACATTAGGCCATTTGACTAACTTGTTTCCATACCTAACTTGAGGATGATTACCAGTCATTGCTTTGTCTAATATAACATCCAATCCAGATTCTAAATCTTCTCTTGTAATAGGAATACAGAAGTACGGGCCTTTGCTACTGAGATTGACCGTGTTAGGAATCCTACGAAGCCTCTTAACCTGAATTCCACTCCTATCCAAAGTCGGAGCAATAGGAGTAAGCGTGGTGAAATACGACTGAATGCTTCTGATATCATCAGCCTGTTCTCCATAAACTATCATATGAAAACCCTTACCACTAAAATACATATTGAAGAATACATCTTGTTCTAATAAAACATCACATACTCTAATACAATCGTAGTAGGCATTTTCTAATGGCTCATCGTGTGCATCAAAATCTAAAAACATTCTGTCTTTGATACAAGTAGAGTCAATGGCTGCATCTTCAGCATACTTACCAAAATCATATACAGATGTATAACAATTCATCTTACCATTGAATGCATTAACCCATACTACAAATTCATCTTTATTGTTTATCTTTACTCTTTTCATCTGTGGAGCGTTCTTTATGTGACTCCCCGCCCACACTTCTCTCGGAAACTTCATTTTTATTCACCTTAAATTCTATTATGGCAGAATCTAATTCTGCTTTCACTATTATTGCTATTTCTGATTTTAGTGTTTTCTTAACTAACGCTTGGAAAAATTGCCCAAAGGTTAGTCCCTCTTCTATATCAACATCCCATAGTAAATCTACCTTAGATTTCGCATCTAAGTCTCCATAGGTTGTATCTGCTAACTCATCAATAACTTCCGTTATGTTTGTTATCTCATTAAAACTCCAAGTCTTATCTCTCAAATATTCTTTTATCTTATCACTTAACATATTATCACCATACCTCTGATTGTGCCGCATCACATATAGGCATAAAACTACAATGTTGACAGGTCTTAAAGTAATACTTCGTAGGGAATTGTTCTCCCCCATTGTGCTTATCTTCATACGCCTTAATCAACTGAGTGATGCCTCTCATTACTGCATTGATACTAGTCTGTTTTACAGGCTCAGTCTCAATATAATTAGACACAGGATAGTACCATCCCCAATGAGTAATAGGAATATTCCTATCTATACCTGCTTCTTCTAATATTTTATCAGGAGCATTATCTACAAGTAGTTTATAGAAAGACAATTCTTTCCTCATACCTGTCCTCTTGTAGTCTTTCCAAGGGCCAGTCTTTAATTCAATAGGGATGTATGCACCATCCTCAATGAACATCCTATCTATGATGCCTTGTAAGTGAACAGTATAGTCCCGTTCTAAGACACATTTAGGATTCAAGTCCTGTGGAATAAATAACTCAGCGTCTAACTTTACTTCATTTATTACAGGTAGATAACTATCTAGTTTGTTTGCTTGCTTGGCTTCCATAAATCTGTTAGCCTCAAAAACTGATATGTTCCTGTATATATCAGTATAACCATCAATAGGGTGTAACCCCATATTGTAATCAACCAATTCGTCATTTGACATATTCTCCGCTTTCTTTACATCGAATACATCAAAGAAATCTTCTCTACTATTGTGTACCGCAGTACCTTTAATCATAGCCTCAGTTGTATCTTGTGGTAGCCTTTCAATATACGAAAACTCGTATTTTCTAGGACACCATTGAAATGAACCAAAGGAAGATTTTGTAATCTTCAAAGTAGGTTCATCATCCTCTACATTCCATTGATATGTATATTCTCTCATTATTACCACCATTCATCTAATGTCTTTTGTTTCGAGTCTCTTTTGATAGGGTCAAGACTCCAACCCATTGCCCTGTAAATAGGCTCCGCCTTCTTTATTATTGATTCAGCATAGTGCGGTAAATCTGCCTTATGTTGTTCTAACTCTTCCACAGTTGATGCAGAAATATAGGAAGGTCTTTTTCTAACACCTGTTACTGGATTGATGTACGTTGCTCTTTGAACATCATCTGCTACTCTAAGGAATACATAAGAATCATCTATCTTGTTTTCTTCATTCTGATGATTCCAAATAACACCTTCAATACCAGAACCAATACTAGGTCTTCTACCTTCTTGTGTTACTACATCAATAGGCTGACCACATTTAGGACAACAAGATTCATGACTGTCTCTTTGTGCTTCTTTGTGAGCATTGATACAATCTTGTATTGATAATTGTTTTTTACAGTTTTTACATTTGTAAGACAATCTTTCGGGTCTAAATCTACTTCTGTTAATAAGGTACTCCACCGGAACTCTACCTTCAAGAACTGCGTAGTATGCTTTCTTCAGCATACCTGTTATTTCTTCCTCGGTGAATTGACCGACCCACATCTTTAGAATACTCATTTGAGTCTCCTTTGCTAACTTAGTGATTGATAGTCTCTTAGCAGTAAAACCAGTCATTACGAATTCTGGTTCATCTAAGTATTTACCATCCTTCCAAGATATCAAACCTGCGTTTCTATTCTTAGTCATACCCACACCTAGAGATTGATAGTATTTCTCAAACTCTAATGTTACAGGATGTTCATCTAATTCTAACAGATTAGGAAACTTCTGTCTAACATGGTTATTCAATAATTGAAGGGTTGCTTCTGCTTGTTCCATAGGCATCTGAACATAGATAGAATCAGTATGTCCATACACCACCTTCATTTACACTCACCACACTTATATCTTCTATCCAAACCAAAAGGATGTATTGCCCCACACCATCTACATTGCCTTCTGTTTTTCATATTTGACACCATCCTACATTAATGGAATTAATTACAAAGGCAATAGTTCCAGTAATGTAGAACGACATTCTACCATAGAATATTTTATCTTCTCTATTCATAATTCCATCACCTTAAACGCAGCCTCTCTAATTGCTTCTCTAGCACTAGCAGTTATACTAGCAGCCAAATCAACATCAGCCCAACCAAATCCTTGATAGCCAACCACTCCATAAAAAGAAGCCATCAGTCTCTTAACTGCTAACTGGTTGTTATTCCACTTAGCATACTCAGCAGGGTCTTTTGCAGAATACATTCTCTTCTTATATTCTGTTCTTAATTTCTTTAAGTCTAATACTGCTTTTGGTAGAAGACCTAATTCATCTGTTTTATAATACTTCCAATCCTCAAACTTAACAGGACTGAAATCCCTTGGTATCAAAACATTAACACCAAACTCAGTTGGTTCAGTAGATTTAGTTTCCCAAGATATATTTCTTGCTATCATCATAGAAGGATATAGACCTGCGAAATCAAACGCAGCCACTCCTAAATGTAATCCATTTGTTCCTTCTGATTCTGGGTTGTAAATCATAGCACCTTCATATTCAATCCTTTCACCTTCTTTATCTCCTGTTGGTGCTTTCCAAGTAGCATTACGCATGAAGTAAATACCACCCATATTGGATGCATAAAAGCAAGCATCGAAGGGAGCAACAATCAAACGTTGAAGAGAAAGTATTGCTTCAGAAGTATAATTTTCTTCATCTATTCTTACAATCAAGTCAACGTCTTTCTTTGCATAGTCAAGATAGTTTTGAGTATCTTCTAACCATCCCCTAGAAAAGAATTGATTCTTATCTGGAAACTTTTCACTAACTAGTTTCTTTTCACCAAGGACATTTTCAGATACATAATCTAATGCTAGAGAAGGTAGTGTTCCTCTTTGTGCATCATTCCATTGTCTTTCAAACGCCAAGTCAAGATTTAGGATAAGCCTACCTCTAACTGGTTGTTCAATAGGAGTATAGTTTTTGACCGTTTTACTAAGTTTGATACCATCAGAAAAATACACTCCCTTAACATCATGACAAGGAGATATTGCTCTTGGGTCAATACCATTCTCATGTAGCCTTTCTATTAACTTAGGCAAATCGAACTTTGAACCAAACCATGCAATTAACATATCAGGGTCTTTGTCAATTATATCATCAACAAAAGCAGACAACATCTTTCGCTCAGTATCAAAAGGCTTTGAATGTCCTTTCACCTTTCTATTTACAGAATCAGGTTGCCACCAATATACCTTAGACTTCTTCGTGTAATTATCATAGTATGAAATACAAGTAATAGCACCATCATGGGGGCCACGTTGTTGCCACTCTAAATCCCAATAAAACTTTCTTAGTTTATATTCTGGTAGGTGTGTTAAACAATCTATGGCATACCGATAATGAAAGGGTACATCTGCCTCAAAAGTTTCACTCCATTGCTTACGAAGTTCTCTAGTATATCCGGGCTTTGGAGGATTCCATGTAACTTTCTTCAAAGCCCTACCATCGAGAGATACAGAACCATCAACAGTATAATGAAGTTGTATTCTGAATGAATCCTTTCGACCATTAACATACTCGGTGATGTTAACACCGGAGCGTTCTGTCTCACTTGCTAAGATGTAAAAATATGGATTGAAGTCTACATAACCTACTTCCGATTCTAATCTTTTATTGTTCTCATCTCTCCATCTAAGAACAAATTTATTTGCATTATCTATTGCAGTAATTATCATTATATCATCCTCTAATATACGGGGCTACTATTAACTTTCTATCTGCTCCACATAGTAGTATTGGAGCATCGTCTTTCAAGTAAAGGTACATTACACCAGAACAAAACTTGTCTAGTGGTGCTGAAAACTCTAGTGTTGAGTCTTCACCTTCACAAGAAATCACAGGTATTGTAACTTTGTAATTCTCAGTTTGATGGAAGTTGACAGAAGATATACTAAACTCTTCATCACTAACATTCAATCTGTATGTTGCAGTACCTACAATAGCACAATTCTTGATAGCCTCCGCTAGAACATTACCTTCTACTGCTATCTTTGTTTCAAAGGTAGTCCTACCGAAAGTAGGAAACTCATCACTTGCATGATTAACTTCCATACCAACAATCTTGCTAATCGCAGTAATACCTGAATGCTCAACAAGCAATGGTATCTGCGCTCTTTGTGATTCTGTCTTTAGAATAACATTAGAAGCAGTAATAGTAATATGCATATCATCATACTTGAAAGTCTTCAGATACTTTTGCACTCTCTCTACTTCAAAAATAAACATTGACAGACTACCACTTCTTTGTATGTCAGTAATAGCAACGCTACACATTGCAGCCATTGTATCACTAGCATTTGTCAAAGTCAATGAAGTGCCATCATCGCTTATCGCTCCGGCTACATCATTGCTAATGACTGCGGTTTTTGAAGAGTGTGAACTCTTGTACTTACCTTTCAATGTGACGGCATTTAACGCCGACTCAAACTCTTTCTTATTTACTGTAAATTTTGCATTCATATTGCACCATCTCGTAGTTCAGTAATACCATGCCAAACTACATTAGGTGGTTTTCCATCTCTAGTTGTCCATGTAGTACCAACAAGATTACCTTTGGTTCTACTACCAATTAGTTTAGCAAAATACTTTAATTCCCCTTTGTCTTCTCTACTATAACATCTGATTTCTTGTTCCAACTTGCCACCCCAATCTTGCCAAGCAGGTACAAATCCTACAACAGTATTGTCAATATACTGCTCCTTTTCGTGAGTAATGTATATCACATCACAATTCAAGGAATAAACTGCTTCCATCATGAAATTGAAAGTCTTGTTTCTTTCTCCGTATTGCCAAGGCATTACCTTAGTTACCTTGGTTGGGTCGTTATTGACCTTTAGTAGACAGGAGTTGAAGTAAGTATCAACACCATCAAATACAAAAACAGGGTCTTCTCCTTCTTGGATTCTTTGCCTAACCATGTTGATGAACATCAAAGACTCTTTCTCAGACTTATTGATGTCAATAACATTTCTTTTATCTCTATTGATAGGACAATGAATCTGAATCCTATCAGTAGAATCGTGGTGTTCTCTCCATGTAGATTCAACACCTCTATCCCAATCAAGCACATATATTGGCTTGTCAGGGAAATCAAGAGATAGACCAGTCTTACCAGTCTTAGGCTTACCCCATATACCTAATACTAGTCTGGCTCTCTTATCTTTCTTCTTTAGGAATTTCTTAGCATATTGCTTGTTCCATTCCTCTTGCTCCTTACCAAAATCAATCTCTTCTGCGTGAGCAATCTTTTCTGCTTTTACTGCATCTCCTTTATTCTCAGTAGTCCAACTCATCTTCATCACCTAATTCTAATTTCAATTCATATTCCGCCCAATCATTCAATATACTGCGTAGGTCTTCTTCATTAACCTTAATTCTTATTTCTTTACCTGATGGAACATGGAACTTCATCCAATATTCACCAGAATCTTCATTGAGTCGCCAAGTAACAAACTCGACAGTTCTTAACAAAGTAGCATAACTACTACCATGTATTACTCCATTTTCTATTTTAAACATACTTTTCATTTAAATCACCTTTGTAGGGGCATTGCACCCCTTTGACGGACACTACTACCGCTAGGAATGTTGGTCTTAGAACCAATCAATATCTTCTTCTGTTGACTCATAGGGTTCTGCTACAACACCACGATTCTCGGTACAAAGAACACCGCTAACGTTTAGTGTAATATCACCCGGCCCACCATCTTGATTTCTGCCTTGTGATGTTCTACCAACAAGAACCAATGTGGAACCAATACCAAAGTCAATATCAATGTTAGCGGGAATCCAACAAGTTGTCCCTGCCCATGAACCACCATCATAATCGAAATCAGAATTCAAATCGCTTACAGTTATCCTTCTTGTTCCAATACTGTTTGGTGTCATATTAACACTTGATACAGAACCATCAGTAATTACAAACCTTTGAGCATATGGCTTGCCTTCTGATTCTGAATGATGCCTTGCTATATCCGATAGACTACAATAGTGAGACATTGCATTCTCCATCATGTGATTCTGTAAATCAGATACAGATGGGCTTGCAGTCTTTCTACTATCATCATCAGATAAATCAGCATTGTAGACTAGGCTCTCCATTGTTCCCATCTTGAAACCATAAATCCTGTCTGCATTATTACTGTCAGGAATACAGTCAAAGTGGACATAATGGAACGTCTGTGGATTGAAAGTCTTACATCCATCTCCTTTGTAAGAGAAGTAGTAAAGACCCTCATTACCGTCAACAGTACCAATAAACACACCTGCTAGTCTAAACTGTTCAGCAGGTAGTGGTCTACCATAGTTTGCATTAGGGCCACTTGAGTATTGTTGCATACTATCTAATGGAACAATCCACTTACCAACTTCTACCTCATGATGATTATTTGGTAGTTCTGATACAGTCTTAATCTGTTCTTCACCCTTATGCATTCTGCTAATTTCATAGCCACCGTCTTGCTCAAGAACAACGGCTACTTTACCAAGAGAATAGGTTGTATCTGCATCACGGAGATATTCGTTCTTAATTCTCTCATTCTGCATCTTAGCCATATCTCTTGCAGCATCTAAAGATATAAAATATCCAGATGCTTTCTTTACTAATGAATTACCACTAGATTCTTGTTGTGGTGCATCTTTGTAAGCGTATGCTCCACTAAACCATTGTCTAAACAAAGATAGAGCCAAAGCCCAATCTTCAATGGGGTTGAGATTGTTTGTTTCACAAATCTCCATATACTTTGTTTCTGTTTCAGAAACCTCTAATTCCAAGACTTCGGCAGCCTTGGCTATTTCCATATTTACTTTTTCTTCCATGTTTTCACTTCCGATTTTTCTTCTTCTTATTATATTCTTTCTTCAACCTAAAGTATTCAGACCACTTCATCTAATCACTCAAATACAAATCCAAACTCTTCAAGAGTAGTCTGTCTACTATTCTCTAATGTCAATGTTACTCTCATAACTCTCCATCCTCACTTGTAGGCTCATATTGAGGCGACCAAGGTTGTTTTGACCCCATAGCCATACTAGTCGCTTCAACTGCCTCTCCTAATTTAAAACAAAGCAAAATAGCCTCATCGAATGTCATATCATTCGCTAAAGCATAATCACTTATTTTGTCATACATTTCTTTCGGTATTCTTATCTTCATCTATCATCACCTTCTCCTTTAATCACATTTCTTTTCTTTCTATCTTCCAACTTGTCTAGATTCAATTGTGCTATTGCACCTAGACTTAGACCCAAATCAGTAGCCAAGTTTGCCAGATACCAAAGAACATCCCCTAATTCTTTTTCTATCTCATACGTTCTTGGAGCCATCCTTGGTTGGTTGGTCATCATTGTTTTGATGAATCCGTCATCACGAATCCACTTTTTAACTTTCTCCGCAACTTCACCACTTTCCCCACAAAGTCCTAAAGATGGATAAATAATGTTCATATCTACTGGATATATTGCGAATGTCTTTGCTTCCCTTTGATACTCATCAAGATTCATCTCTCTTCCTCCGTTGCTAATTGTTCATTCATTCTATCCCAATACTTTTGTTCATAGTAAAGTTCTATGATTCCTTCAACCGTCAAGCATAAACCTGCTAACGCCCAAAAGAAATCTGAATCTATGTTAGTATAACCTAACACATTCAACATTGGGACTATTGTTAGGAGTAATCCTGTAACAACAATCCACTCATATCGCATGATTGCTTTCTTTACATCATGCCTATCTAATACCCCATCATTGTTTAAATCAAATATCTTCATCTAAATCAACTGTCCTATCATCCATGCTGCCAAAACTTTAGGAGTCATGTTTGTGCTTCTCCATTCACTTTCACCTATCACTCTTAGATACTTGAACTTCTTAGGCGTTGGCAGACTTTTCTTAACTACAACATCATGCATTCCTATACAAATCGTTTTCATGTCTACCGACATATGTATCATATTGTGCATTTGTTTGAGGGCTAATTCGTATTGGTCATTTAGAATGTGTTCTAACAATTCATTGTAAGGTTGTTGCATTCTTTCTATTTGCATTGATAACGGGGTATTGCTCGAAACAGAAGCCTGTAATTCGGTAATCCCTCGTCTTAAATCACCATTGAGAGTGCCTATAAACTCTTCCAACTGGGAGGATTCTATGTGAGATATCCCCTCAAAATCAAGTATTCTATCTAATGCAGTCTTAATCTCTTCATCTGAGAGGCGTGTAAAACCGTAGTTTGCACACCTTGACTGCAAAGGATAGATTATCTTGTGTCTATGGTTGCACGTTATGATGAAACGCACATTGGAACTATAACGTTCCATAAGTCTCTTCAATGCATTCTGAGCATCAGGAGTCATACCATCCATCTCGTCTAATAAGATTATTTTGTGTGGTACATTGCCTATCTTCATGGCTGAAGAAATCTCTTTGATTGTAGTTCTAACCACTTCAAGTCGCCTATCATCAGACGCATTGATTTCAAAGAAATTTGATTCTTTATCTTCACCCAACACGAAGTTTGCTATTACACCTGCTGCCGCAGTTTTACCTACACCTGCTTCTCCATAGAGAAGAAGATTAGGCATTCCTTCTTTCCAATGTTTCGCATCACTAACAAACTTATCTTGTCCTAAGATTTCTTCTAGTGTCTGCGGTCTATACTTTTCTGTCCATAACATAATTATTCACATCCAATTATCTAATCCAATTTGTTTATCTTTCTTCTTAATTTTAGATACCTTATCTGGTATCTTTGCCCTGCGCTTTTGCACATTGTTTAGTTTTCCTTTCATGTACTTTACAAATTCAGGGTCTTGTTTCAACTGCTCTAGAATATACTTCTCATGGCTTTTCAAGCCAACCTTTCTGCATATCTGAGCATCCTTATCGTAGGCTCTCTTTGATGGAATAGTTGCACTACGGGCAAGTTTTCCATTATGAGAATACGCCAACAATTCATAGAAGTAGTCTTGCGACCATCTTCTTTTCACCTTTGCATCAATGTAGGCTAACTTATTCGGATGTACGTTGGCTACTAACCATGATAAAATCTGAACATCCGGGGGCTTATTCAATTTCAATTTTAGTGCTACATCTTCACGGTCTTGATTCTTCAAGAAATCATGAGTAATCTCAAACACATTTTTGAAGTAATCTTCAGGTTCATCTGAATTAGGAGCAATCATTTTTATTCTTGTCTGTAATTTAGATTTACCTGCTCTCTTTAATTTACAAAGAGAGAATATTTTCTTAGGCACATCCTTTTGGTTTGCCGATGTTAGAACAATTTTGCCTCGATATTTCAATAGTGTATCTACAATCAAATCTGTGTTAGGTTTGAAGTTAGCCTCCAATATTACAATCCCTCTATCAAGAGGAATACTGTAATTGTCCACAACATCATATTCGTTAGCGTACTTTACAATTGGGTCATCGAATAACGCAAGTGCTTGTTTCTTTTTGTCTGTGCCTTCTTTGCCTACTATTATTATTGGTCTTTCTTTTTCTATTCCTATTATCATTCTATCTCCTTCATATGCATTATTTCGGTATAATCCTCTTTACATTTAGGACACTCTATATTCATGAAGAAAACCTTTACATCTTTCTCAACACTAATACAAGTCTGAAATACAACATGGCGAAAGCCACATTCTTTACATCCTTTTCTTAGTGTTTCATATGTTACATTTTCTAAAATTGCTATGTCTTCTTCATCAGGTTGTAACATCATATCTCCCCTTTCAATCGAAGTATTTTATCTAGACCTTCTAGAGTATGATGTTCTCCACTATCTATTATTTTAATTATCTCTCTAAGTTCTCCCCAACAGTCCTTTGCATCAGGTAATGTTTCTGGAACCAACTGAATCAGTTTCCATATATTTACAATACCACCAACAGTCAATATTGGTCTTGGTCTACTTTTGTGTTCCTCAGATTTATACTTAGAGTCAATACCTTTCTGTTCCAATGTCCTATGGACACCTAATAGAAAAGTCTCAGACCCTCTTAGATTTACTCTAACTCTTACTCTATAACCTATGTTAGTATTATCTGCCCTCGAAACATGAATCTCAGGCTTGGCAATAGAGATTAAAATTCCTACCAATTGGTCATCATTATACATTACTAACTATCTCCCTAACTTCTATTAGTTCGTGCTTAACACGCAATTCATCTAAGCCTTGTGATATCCACTCAGCCATTTTGAATTCCTTTATATCAAAAGTAAATACAAAAGAGATTAGCCATCCACGTTTAACATCAAACGTTCTAGCATCCTCTTCTGTTATCTCTTCTATACCTACATAATATGGATGCTTGTAGATATCTTCTATTCCTGATTTTAGTATTGCTAAATCCCTATGTCCGGGTTCCGCATAAAACATAAATCTAATTAAATCACATCCACCGTATCTAGAAACAATATCCCTAATATTGATATCATACATCTTCTACTTCCTCCGGTTTCATTGCCTCAGAAATCAGATGCTCTTTATAGTCCTTTGCGAACTCACGATTTTCTTCCCATTTACCATTGCCCTGTTGAGGGGATAATTGTAAGTGATACCAATGCGCAGCCGTTATTCTATCATCCCCATGCATAATAGCATTATCTTCTGCTTTGGCTGCTAATGTATAAACTAAAGATTCAAGATGTTCAGCCACATAATAAGCCAAATCATGTGAAAGCGGTAAATCAGTTGCTTCTTTGATTACTTTCATAAAGTGAAACCTAGACATACGCTTTCTATTAACTGGTGGAGGCTTTGGAACGATTAATTCATCTTTTTCGTTTACATAGGGAACCAATTTAGCATCCATTTTTTTGAAGCGACCCCTAGTTTCATCACCGACCCTCTTCAAATAGGCCACTTTACCCTCTATTTTTACACAATTATAAGGTATAGCGTCTATAAGGGTCATTGACCCGGCTTTAATCAATTACATTGCCTCCTTCAAGGTATCTAGCGTATCAACTTCAGAAGCATACTTATCTTTTCTAATTCTGATACATCGTGGAAAACGCAGACCAATGTTATTATCGGAGTCTGTGGTAACTAAGTCACACGTTACCTCAAGCACGATGCGTGGTAAGAAATGCATAACGTCATCCGAAAATGATTCTACATTCTTTCTCAATTCTGTGGTTAGCCACTCTAAATCATAATCGCTGAAACCAGTACCGACTTTACCAACAGATACATAATCAGAACCATCCTTTACAGATATACCATAAGTACCATACACATGACTTCTTTTCCCATCACCATATGATGCAGATGTTATCACCACATCATAATTGAATCGTGGTGGTTTGTGTTTCAACCATCCTTTACTTCTCTTCCCTGATTGATATGGTAATGTAGGGTCTTTTATCATGATTCCTTCAAACCCTAAATCAATGGCAGTTCTGTATGCACTCTCTATTGTTGTGTCAGGAGGAAATACATAGGTCTGATATTCAGGTTCTATGATTTCCTTTAGTGCAGTCATTCTATTCCTTTGCGGTTCGTCTAACATAACATTAGCATTGTAAGACAACAAATCGAATACTGCTAACTTAACAGGACACTCTTGCATAGCCTCATCTTTATTCTTCTTATGAACACGCTTTGCTAGTAATTTATGTTCAGCAGGATTACCTTGCATATCAACAGGATATATTTCACAATCCAATATGATATTAGGTAGGTTCATGCTTCGCACTATATCTACAACATCGGGGAATTGGTTAGTTACAACATTACCCTTTCTGTTGAATATTATTGTAGAGTGAGCATTCATTTCTGATATGTAAGAGTGATGAATCTGATACCTATTTCCATCATACTTGATGTCAATGATTGGTTCAGATATAACATCAGTTTCTTTCTTAGCCTTTGCTAACATTGGTTTGACAAACTGCCCATGTACTAACTTACAATCAGGTTCTTCATCATTATCTAATGCTACACATATCTCATGTGCTTTGTTAAACCTAGCATACTTCTCTACTTCTTTGATACCTTTGCCATAGTATTTAGCCATCGCTTTCAAAGGTATTTTATTATTAACTCCATTTCTAGGAGTCCTCAACCAGTACCTAAGAAACCATTTCTTTTCTCTAGCACTCATCTTGTTCAAGTGTTCTTTGAATATAGTAAACGAATTACTACTCATCGAAGAACAATCGTTCTCCAATAACTGTATTAGTGTATTCAAAGATATATCTGAATCCTTTTCATTTCCCTCGTCTATTTCATAGACTGCTTCTCCGATATCTCCCCATGTATGGACTGCTGATTCTACTTCGTCTTCAAACAGACCTAACGATTCTGCAATCCAAGTTATCGCTCTTTTGTTGCCTATGTTGTTTATGTTATATTCCATAGATAGAATATACATAAGTCTAGCCTTATCATCAAATGAAGGCATGGCTCCAACAATTGTATTTACTTTCATCGTTGGAGTCTGGTTTTCTAATACTTCACACATTCTTGCTAATTTCTCTAATGTCATTAATATGGCCTCCTAATAGTCTTCCAAATCCAATAGAAGAAAAGTACGACTAATACTCCTTCCATTGGTTATGCCTCTTCTTCTGATTTTATCAAACCAGACATAATAAAATATGCCTCAAAGACATGATTCTCATTCAACCTACTAGCCTTCTCGTCTTTGTTAAAACAGATTACTGTTGTTGCTACTAGTTGGTTAACATAGCCTTCACTAACCTGTACTAGTTTAGTGTAGACTTCAGGAGATACATGAGTTCCCTCATTCAACATCCCCTTTAATCTCTTCTTCATCGAATTTATTGTTTCCATTTTTATCACCTATTGCTTTTCTTAGTGCTTTAACTAATGTCTTGCACTCTTCTACATTTACTCTTAATCCCTTTCGAGTAGGATTGCCATTATTGTACCATCTCATATCTACGATATCAATGTTCCATGTATTAGCAGTCCTGATTACTAATTCATCATTAGCGTTTCTAGGGATTCTTGCTATTATCTTTTCATTATTCAACTTCAAATCCTCCCTTGAATATTTCTAAATCTTGATGATTGAACAGGTATTTTGGGGCAGCAAGTTCATCAAGCCTATTCGCTATCCAAACTGCTCCACCCAAACTACTTACCTGCACAATCTCAAACTGTCCGTTTTCAGTTTCTATTACCTCGGTAGTTTCTACCTTTGGTACTAATCCGTATAGTCTTGTTAACTCTTGAGATACCGCACTCATATTATTAGCCACATACTGTATAATATGCGCCCTTTGTATTGGTATCTTAGCATCAACAGTTAGATTGATTTTGCCTTCAAACTCACAAGCGATACAACCTTTTCCTCTCTTGCCTTCTTCAAATCTACAAATAGGACAAGGTATCTCCGCAGGTAACGGAGCAGGGAATTTAACGGTTATAGCACTCATTCTCGGCCATCCCAAATCCTGTATGTTAATTCATACTCAACAGTTACATCAAATGGAAATGCTGCAAAATGCAATGTTGCATTACCAAATTCAGGTGCTAATCCCTCAGACCAAATGTAACCATCTTGAACTAAGTGTCCCTTCATATTGAAGGTGTAATTGTGGAATATAACTGAGTTATTATCCACTACAAAACTTAGATGTTCTGCCGTGTAATTGAAACCACCTAATTCAATTAGGCCATATGTTGTATTGGTATCTAACCACATTTCCGGTGCATAAACCAAAGTGCTATTGTTCTCTAACACAAGTGTAAATTCACCAGTCATTGTCTCCCAATCCTTTTGGATTGCTTCTTCTTCATCATATACATCAGATGGGTCGGGTATAGCATCAGCACAACCCGCCAAAAAAGTGCATACAATCATCAAACTCATAATCTTCTTCATTCTTCTTCATCTCCAATAAAAGTGTGTTGAACATATTCTTGATAGTCTTCGCCATTAAGTCCAACACCAAACTTAATTGCCATTCTTTCATTATCTCCTAGAACAGTTGCTTCTTTCATGTGATTGCGATATATAGCAATAGTTCTCAAATCAGTACCGCTAAAGTATGCTTTACCAAACGGATGAGTATGAATCCATTCTTTCAAGGGAAACTTCATTTTAGGTTTATCTTTCCCATATAATTGTTCATCTTGACCATCAAAAGATACAAAACCCGGAGAACCAACGGAGATATAAGTGTTATCGTTTGCGTCAATTAACACTTGAACCTCTCTAGGTTTATCAAAAGCAGTTAAAGACATTTGCCATATAGAATAATATAACATCTCTCTATTCCACTTAAAGCCAGATTCAATTTGTTCTCTCCAATTATCTTTGATTACCTCTAAGTCTTCATACATCAGTTATACACTCCATACAATACAAGACCCAAACCTGCTGCCAATAGTATAACCCATGTAAACCTTGAAGCAGTTGGTTCTGATACCTTAACTGGCATATCTACTTCTATGTCATCGAGTATAATAGCCTCAGA
>MDSZ01156602.1_pt1 | contig 18443 bp, 12 predicted proteins | sample 811201 | NCBI WGS metagenome assembly MDSZ01 (sample SAMN05326647, study PRJNA326480) | marine metagenome | isolation source: seawater | place: Indian Ocean: North | collected 2010
ACCATCACACAAATATCCATACATAATTGAAAGAGAATCAAATATACACACGCGAAGAAGAAGAAGAAGAAGAAAAAGAAAAAGAAGAAGAAGAAGAATGCGTAGGAGCGAGAGAAGAACCGCGGCGCGCTCGTCCTTTTAATACTCAACGCAGGAACACATACTATATAACTTACGGAAAACATTTATTATGCGACACGCACGCGCGTAGCAGATAGACGCACATCACACGACCCGCCGCCTCCCGCACCAAAGCCTTCCTTTCTCCTCCGCGTATACGCTTACGTCTCTCTCTCTCTCCTTCAAAAAATAAAACCTTAAACAAGAGACCTTAAAGTCGATTTTGAATGCGTTTCCTTTCCCCACTTTTGGTTTCGCGGGCGCTCTTCGTTTAACTTCTCGAGTTGAGTACGGGAGAGAAAGGTCGTCGTCGTCGTTCCTTTGTCACCACCACCACACGCCATCATGTCGTCGTCGTCGTCTTCGAAAGAGGCGACGAAAGGCGTGGTCATCACGCCGACCGAGCACCTTCCGTTTAAGTGTAAGCGCAAGTTTCATAGTCTCTCATTGTCGTCTTCCCGTCGTCGTCGTTGGTCGGGATCGCGTTTTATAATGTTTTCGTTGTCGTTCGTCGTGTGGTTGGAGGAGGTCGACTTTGATGAAAGGAAGAGACGAAAGGGTGGTCCTTCTTTCGAACGCATTCGCGCATTCGAAAGGCTTCGATCGTCGATTGGGTGGTGGTGGTGGTGGTGGTGGTCGTCTCTCTCGCTTTTTTTAAGCGGGTAAAGAGAGGCGTCGACAAAGCCGATCCCTCTTCTTCTTCTTTTAAGTCATCATCGGGTCTCTTGAGTTAATGTTCCGAAATGTTGTGTTCTCGCGTGTGGTCTCGATTTCGAAGGCCCGCCGCTTTTGTCTCTCTCTCTCTCGCGCACATTCGAAGACGCGCGACGAGAGAAGAACGTCGTCGTCGCCGGATTTTTTGTCGCTTTGGTGCGCATCGAACCCGAGGAAAGAAGACGGACGACTTTGGAAGAGAGGCAAAGATGTCGTTCCTGTGTCAACGTTCCAATCCAAACAAACAACAAAAACTGACTCTGATTTTTCGTTGTTTCTCGAACTACAGTCGAGCTGAAAAAACAAATCGCGACGGACTTAACCGTGCACAACCCGACGTCGCACGACCAGGCGTTCAAGGTGAAAACGACGGCGCCGAAGAAATACTGCGTGAAACCGAACACGGGCGTCGTCCCGGCGGGCGCGACGACGGTGGTCACGGTGATCATGCAGGCGCAACGCGAAGTGCCGGCGGATTTGGAAAACTGCCGAGATAAGTTTTTGGTGCAAAATACAGTCGCGGAGAAAGGAGAAGGGGACGACGTGCCGTCTTTGTTCACGAAAGAAGGGAAGAAAATTCAAGAGACAAAGTTGAAGGTTGTGTTTACGGAAGCGGGCGGGTTGCCGGCGAGCGTGCCGGAAGATAAAGAGACGGACGGAAGCGGACCGAGTTTGAGTAGGTATTATTCGACAAAGTCAACGGCAAGTGCAGCGAGCGTAGAGAAAGGAAGTGGGAAGAGCATGGGGTCGAGACCGAACGGGGATAAAGTGGCGAGTTTGGAGGCGCAGATTGAAGCGATGCAGAAGCGACATAGACAGTTGCAAACGGAGTTGTCGAAATCGATGAAGCCGGGCGCGAATGGGTTTTCGTTTTTTATGGTGGTGATCGTGGCAATGCTTTCGTTTTTAGTCGGAATGTATATGAGCAAATAATCGAGAAAGATGATGAAGAGAAAGAGGGTCCATAAATATGAGAGAGAAAAGAGAAGAGAGGCGCGTGCGTTCCAAGTTACGAACAAACGAAATCACGAGTGTATTTAGCTTGCAGTTTATATAACAATATACAAAAGTACCGTACCACGATTTTAATTACCAACTACTACGCTTTCGTGCACCTCTTTCGGCGGTATCGTAAACGTCGGCTTCCCGGATGAGTTTAAGCGGTCGTCAACGACTTCGCTGGCGAGTTTGCCGGATAAAATCGCGCCTTCCATGCTCCCTAAATATTTTTGAAACGTGAAATCTCCAGCGAGAGTAAAGTTCCTAATCGGCGTAGATTGAGAAGGGCGAAACTTGTTTCGTCCCGGAATTGCTCTGTACACCGAGCGAGGCGTTTTGACGACAGCTGATTTCAATAAAACGGCATCCTTTATTTCGTCCGGAAACAAGCGCTCGAGTTCGAGCATAGTCGCCGCGACAATTTCGCCATCGGATTTCTTTATCCAATTAACGTCGGCGCCGGATTGAGCGTCGCACGGGGCGAAGACAAGTTCGAGCATCGTTTTGTCTTTGTTGGCGTACTCTTTGCAACACTCGCTCATGTCGGCGTACACGGAGAGAAGTTTAGATCGGGAGAAAACTAACCCATTGTACGGTCGGAGTTTTCTATCGAACCACAAGTGCACGTTGATGACTGGCACACCGGAGAGTTCGTCGAGCTGTTTGAAAAAAGGCATCGTTTTCCACGCCGCGGGGAGATGCAATTTTAAAGCGTCGACAGACATGGCGGAAACGTAATGGTCTGCGGTCAAGATTTTCGAAGAAGACGCGGCTTCTTTTTCTTCTTCCTCTCCGCCTACACTATCGCTACCACTAGTACTATTATTTCTACCATCACTACCCCCACTTACGCGCACACCGACAATTTCGCCGCTCGTATCATCCACCATAATCTCTCTTAAAGGCGTCGCGACGAGAACTTCTCCTTTCGTTCCTCTCTCGTTCTTCCCTTCGATGTACTCCTTCATCGGTTTACACAACCGATCGGGCTGATTTCCATCCAAGAACGCCGTCTTGGACCCATCTGTTTCGTTGATGAAGCGATTCATCGCGGTTAGAATCACCGTCATGCTCAATTTGTCCGAATCGATAAAGTCCAACGCTTTGCCCATCGCGGTAAACAACTCATCAGAAACTCTTTGGGGCATTTTGTTCTTCTTCATCCAAGCCTCTACGGAAAGCTCATCCTGCGCGTCGATATACTTCTGCCCGCCAATCAACATCGGCAACAATGGCAACCCTGTCCTTACCTTTTCCCCCCAACTCAACATCTTATCGTTCGTCAAAATCGCCGCCGCCATATTAAACGGCGCCGGTACCTTCTCTGGAAACCAAAACTCCGTGAACTCCCCCGGGTAATCTTGCATCGCGAAACACATCGTGTGTTTCTTCCATTGCAATCGATCCTCAATGTCTAACTCTTTGAATAAATTCATCGCATTCGGGTACGCGCCGAAGAATACGTGTAATCCGGTTTCGATCCAATCGCCGTCTTTATCTCGCCACGCGCTTACTTTACCCCCCAAGACGTTCGCTCTCTCGACGACCGTCACCGAATATCCCAAATCCGTCAGGTACTTTCCACAAGACAGTCCGCTCAACCCCCCGCCGATGACGATCACCGTTTTCTTCCCGTTGTTCGCGTCGTAGTTTTGAAAAAGCGTCTCGGACATTCGTTTCGCTCGTCGGTAGTTGTCGTTCGACGACGCATCGAAGTTTGGTTTTGGATAATCTCCATCGTCGTCATCTGTGTTCACGCATCGAAATAAGGGGGTGGTGGTCCCTTTTGCGTTTGGTCGTCGTCGTCCTCTTCTCGTCGACCTCCAACGCAAGGACTCCTCGCGGCTTTTGATCGTTTTCGTTTTCGTTTTCGCCGACGAACGCGACCAAGAAAAAGAAAATGAAAAAGAGGAGGAGGAAGAGAGCATGTCGTCGCGCGAAGAGCGCGTATCTCTTTTGACGTCGCGACTTTTTCCATCACGTTAATAAACGCGATGATGATGATGAGATACGTTTTTGCCACACAAAAAAGAGGCATCATCATCATCGACCGAAGGAGTCGTCGTCGTTGCTTTCGTCGAGACCTACTACCGTAAACATGAGAACGACGACGACTGGACGACTGTTGTTGTTGTTGTTGTTGTTTTTCGTCTTCTTCTTCGTCTTGGAGGATGCGGTCGTGGACGGGGTCAGACCGCCGCCGGAAGCGCAACCGCTGATCGACGACGCGTTACGGGAAATGGGAAGATCGATTCTTCCTCGCGAAGAGACGACGACGGTGGACGAGGACAACGCGCGGCGGCGCGGGTTGGACGATGTTGGTGACGCGAGGGACACGTCGCGAGAAGAAACGTCTTCGTCTTCGTCGTCGTCGTCGTCGTCTTCTGTTGATGGCGACAACAACAACAACGACAACAACAACAAGTATTTAGAAGCCGAAACCAAGCTCCCAAAGTGTGCTTTACATCTCTACCGGCACATATCCAAAGTCGGAGGCACGACCATTCGGTTCGTGTGGGACAAAAACGTCGTCATGGGAGACTGGGAGTATCCGATCATATACGGGTTCGAAGAGAAGCAATGGACGGATTTATTGCAAAGATGGAAAGAAGCGGCGGAGAAGTTTAGAAATGGCGAACGCGCCGTTGGCCCGCGAACGCTCGTGGAACTCCGAGGAAATTGGCCATCGAATTGGCCTGCGCAACATTTTCAGACGCGTATCATGCCGGATGTGGACGCGTTGAAGAAGGAGTATGGAGAAGGGTCTGGGTACGAGTGCGAGATTACGACGTCTGTATTAATAAGGGAACCGACGAGTCAAACGCTGTCGTTTTACGAGTATTACATTAGGAAGCAGCAAGAGCAAGATCCTGGGGAGAAGAAGACGATGTGGCCAGGGGTAGTTGGGAAGGAAAGCTGGGGGCACGACATCGGCGATTACGTCTCGAGCGGGAGAGCGACCAACGGGCAAGTGAGAGAGATTTTGGGGGATAGGTGCACGACTAATTTGAGAGAACCTGGGTACGAGACCGAATGGGTAGATGAGACGAATAAACCGGTGAGGACGCACGCTAGACCGATCGCGAAAGAGTGTAAAATTTCCGAAAGCGATTACGAACGGTTCGAGAACGTTCTCCGATGGTTCGATGTCGTCGGCACGACGGACAACTTCGACCACTTTTTGTTGACGCAAAGTCGAACGGTCGGAGTTCGATATCCGCAGTATAAGAAATCAAATTCTGGAAAACACGAGAGACAGTGGGATCCAGAGATGAAGATCAAAGTAGAACAAGCGACGACGTTCGATAAACGAGCTTACGAGTTGGCGAAGCGACTGCAACGCGAACAAGTCGAAAAATTCTACGGCAGTTGGGCAACGTTGGACGAGAAGTTCGTGAAACCGTTCCAATCGAAAACAGAGGGTGAATTCGTCGGCGGTAAACCTCCGAAAAGTTTATACAAGTGGGTAAAAACGAGCGAAGCGATGGCGGTGGACGCTGCGCCGGTCGTTCCGGACTGTTGGACCGACGATACCGGAGGTGGCCAGGCGACGGCATACATCGTCTTCGAACCCGTCGCGATGGTCGATAAAGACGTGAATTTGCACTGCGTTAAAGGGTGTAACTTTGACTCTTAGAGATTAATAAGTAAAATACTACCATTAGCTTTGTTACAATGTATACTATATACTACCGTTGATCTATTTAGACATCGAGAATACCATCGAAAGAATCCGTCTCGATCATATTAAACCTTTGCGCCTTTCTTCAGCTCGCAAGGTAGCGTAGCGAATCCCTTCTTCACTCGAATCACCCAAAACATCAAAAAGAAATTGTACGGCTGAGCGTTCGAGCTCACTCAAATCTGGATGCCAGAATCGTATGATAAGAACGTATCGGTCTTTACTTTTCGAAAAATTATCGGTGCTGTGAATGAAACTCGTATCCGCGACGCACGCTTTTCCATTTTTCCACCAGTGCTTCTCCCCGCCAACGTCGAACCAGCATTCATTTTCTGGCACGTCGAGGCCGACGTGCGACGTGAGAATAAAATTTGTGAAGTCCGTGTGCGGTTTAATACCAGTTCCAGGTGGCTGCCGCGCGAAGAAAACTTCTACGGAAGGCGAAGACGCCTCTCGCACGAGTCGCGTCGTCTTCGGGAACAACGTCGTGTTCGTGTCGTCCCACGTGCACCTGTCTTGCAAAACGAGGGTTCTCCAGTTTGGCCCGTACGCGACGGCGTCTGCGTCCGCGGCTTTACTCCAAATCGAGTTCCCCAGACTTTCCAAATCTGGGTTGTTCAGCGCGCTCGTGAGTTCGTCGCGGATCGTTTCGTACTCCTTTTCTAACCTTTCCAGCCACGCGAACCTGCCGTCGTGGACGTCGTGCCAAGGGTCCGCTCGAAGACCATACATGAAGGATTCCGCTTCCTGCCGCCCTTTCGTCGGATGGTCTCTCTTGTACTCTCGCCCAGACGCCAATAACTCCAGACTCTGGACGACGCGAGTCGCGGACGTGCCGAACGCGACGTACAAAGCGTCCGAGATGGTGCGCACTCGGTCGTCGTCGTCGTCGTCCCCCTGTTGACAGCGGAGTTTTTGTACCGGTTTCCCCGAACGATTTTGGTGTGGTGGGCGCGCATTCCTTTTGTTGCGTGCAGAGAGTCGTTGTGGTGCACCGCCGAAGAGGTTTGAAGACGACGACGAGAGTAGGGTCGACGAGAAGACAGAGCCGCGAAGCATCTCGAAACGTGTCGGTGGTCCCGAATGTCACGTCAACAGACAAAGTCGAAAGACAAATTTGCGTCTCAGATAAGAAGAACAAAAGCAGCAGCCAAAATGGAACTTTTACTCCTTCGATAAATGTTTGGGGTTTTGGCAAGCGATATCGTTCCTTTTTTGTTTCGTTTCTCTTCGTCGTGTGTATGACTGCGCGCACTTGAACTTTTTATTACACTTTTTTCACAACTCGTTCATCAACTGAACGATACTCATCACTTGTTCTTGCAGAGGAGGCGCTTCTCCCCGATCCGCGAATCCGTCTTCTAATTCGTAATCGTCCTCGTCGATGCTATCCATGCTGTCGGGGACTTTTTTACTGACATTTTCTTGACTGCTGTTATAATTATCTATGTACGCGTTGCCAGTAGGAACCGTAGGTGTGGCACTGGTCGATGCACCGCCATTGCCGCTGCTACTATTTGAGAATACATCCGCTCCCGATGAAGCGGTATTGGTCGAGGCGTTCCCGTTGGTATTAAACGTCGACGTCGGGGCCGTGATTGATAACGATCCGGTGTTGTTTGTCGCGTTCGTCGGCGCCGTCGTCGTCGTCGTCGAAGAATTCTCTTTTATGCGTTTCACAAACTCCTTAAAGCTGTTAAAGTTGTACAGCTCGAACAGTTCTCTAGACATTCTCAGAAATGTAAAACACTCCATCGGCGGTAACTTTTCGCCAGTCTTCCATAGTTCCACGTCATCCCCTTCGCCTCGCGCATTGTATATGATGCGTTCGTACGCGGATCGATCGAATCGACACAACGCGTTTTCACCCGCCACTCGCACGTTATGCTTTGCCGCCGCGGTACGAATTTGCCTCAATAAACCTTCCGGCCCGCACCTTGCAAACCACGGGTGATCGCCGTCCACCATCTCTACGCATGTAAAATTCAAACGCGCGTTATATTTGGCGCATATCTTTACGATTGGTTCGTACCCATCGCGTTCGGGGGCAAAATCGCCCGATCGCGTGTTAAAGTACCCAGCGGTTAATTCAGCCGCGTGCGACCGGGAGTTGTACCACCAATGCACGCCGGCGCATTTGATGGCCACATTCACGCCAGTTATATCATAATCGAAAACTTCTCGCGTGGTTTGTAACGTCTTGTCGCCGTGTTTGATGAGCTCTTTCGCGTACCAATTGAGAAAGAATTGACCGTATTCGCTATCCCAACTCCCTCGATCGGCTCGAAAAAAACCAGTTTCTTGAGGTAAGTTGTTGTATCCGCCGCAATCGTGCGGGCCAGAACCGCCCCATTCAATGCGTCCAACCTCGGCGGCGTGCCTCGCCAATGCGCCTAACGCTCGTTGATCGTAGCATTGAAACTCACCAATACCCGGGAATCTCCATTGCGAACTGTTCGGTGATCGTTTATTTTCCGGATAGGAGGGATATCGTAACTCCCCGCACGGTCCACATCCAACCGCAATCTCTGAAATAGTCGTTTGCAATAGATTTTCAAACGTATCTCGAAACGACACCATGAAATCTCGATAGCACTCTCTCGGCGTCCTCCCTGCGACCGTCCTCGCGTCGTCTGCCCACAACGAAATGCACTCTGGGTTTCTGTACCCGTACTGCTCGGTGAAAAACAAATCTGGATCTTGAATCCCAGACTCTAAGACCCAATCTGGTAACTTAATCTCGTACACGTCGCCGACGTTTGCGCCACACGCGTGGAAACTCATCACCGCTTGGACTTTCAAACCTAACTTTTCGCATATTTGAAACAGTTCGTAATACGGGGTCCAATCGTAATTTCTCGGCTGTTTTCTCTCGACTATACCCCACCAGACGTCCACCATGACGCCGTCTACGCCTACTCTTGCCAACGCGTCCAACGCGACTTCCAAAACTTCTTTATTCTCAAGAACTCCGTCTCTAGAGACGACGTCCAAAGGAAGCATCACGTAGAAAGGAATCGCATCTCGAGCCCAGGACAAATCGCGTTTCTTCCATTTCCGAGTGTACCCAGAAGTCGCCCCTGTGGCGGTTCGCGAAGCATCCGTCGTCGGCGTCGTCGTTTCTGTTGCGTTCGCATCCGCCAGAGACGACGACGACGACGACGACGACGACGACGACGCGGAAGGTCCTCCCGACCATCTTGGCTGCTCGTTCGATACTATCGTCGAGTCTTCCTCGTCTTCTTTCTTCGCGTTCGTTTCCTCGTCTTGGCTCGACAACGCGCTTCTCCCCGTCACCGCCCTCCTCTTCTTCTTCTTCGGCTTCGTCTTCTCCTTCGTTTCGATCAAAGCGCGTCGCATCTTCCTACCTCCCCAATGATCCGCGTCGATCGCGAGCCTCTCTCCCTCCCACGGTCGCGTCGACGCTTTACACGCCGCACCGACGACGACGTCGTCGTCGTCAACGGAGAGAAGATCTCTCTTCTTTCTCCTCCCTTTCCGACGTGTGATTGGGAAGACAAAAGATGTCGTCGTCGTCGTCGTCGTCGTCGTCGTCAAACAACGCGCCACCATCTCCCGCCGCCGCCGAGGGACGACGACAACTGTTTGGAGGAGGTGCGACGACGACGTAAACGACGACACGCTCTTCATGTCGCGTCTCTCCCTCTCTCTCTCTCTCTGTCTCTCTCTTTCTAAAGTGAAGAAGAATCCTCCAAAAGAGTCCTCATTTTTCTTTCTCCAATCGTGAAACTATATGTTTAGGGTATCAAGACAAGAAATTAAACCCTAAACTTGACACCCCCCGACTTTTTGGGGGCTCCTTTTGTCTCTTTGAGATGTTTAAAAAAAGCATCAAAAGCATCGTAACGGTAAGGCTTTGTCTCCTTTTGGGCGCGCATATGTCGTGAACACACACACACACACAGAGAGAGAGAAGAACACCAAAACACCACCAAACGACGGACGGACGACGACGAAAAGAGAGCGTCATAGTAGTATCTAAAACGTTGTGTTTTTCATGTTTGTGGAAGCGTCGATCATCGTCGGGGCGATTTTGTGCGCGAAAGCAGCGGCGGTGACGTACGCGTACGTGTACCATCGAGACCGCTTCGACGCGGAATGCGAGAGGTGCGAACGGGCGACGCGGGGTCTGTCGTGGAAGGAGGAGGAGGAGGAGGAGGAGGAACCGGTCGCGCCGAAGCGGATGAAAGACGTGAAGAGAGGACGAAGTTTTAAGAAAATGTTTAGCGGCAAGAAGGAGAAGGAGAAGAAGAAGAGGAGGAATGCGGGAGGAGGCGAGAAGGAGACGTAGCGTAAGGTGATGCGTTTGGATTTGTGTTGTCGTAGGCCTATGTTTTATTCATTATTTGTGCGAAGAGTTGAAGTACTCGAGCGAGTAGTGTCGAGAACGCGCTGTTCGCGCGAACCCGTTCTCTCGTCTTTCTATTAAGTGTCGATAGATGTTTCCATCCCAATTTTCAAGACTTCCAAAACGAGTCGTCGCCGTAAGTTTACCATATCTTTTTGGTGGAACGTGAACGCGTTGTTTGCCAAATCTTCATCGGTGAAACTGGCAACGTTTCGAGCGTAATTGAGCATGAACATGCCGCAGTCGCTCCCATTCATTTGACGGGGAATTTCACTCGGATATTCCTCTTTCCATTCGGTGATGTCCCATTTTTCGTTCAACTTGTTCTCAGCTTCGTCGACGACCCATTTTATTAGGTTGCGAACAACATCTCGGTCGCGACCGAGTAAGGAATCGTAATAGGAAACAACTTTGCGCTTCAAATCAACCACGGCTAAGACCCAATGGACGCCTTGGTGCACGGGTATTATAACTTTCTCGCACTTGATTGGTAAATACCCCACCTTTTTTTCCGTCGTCCATCGGCGAACTTTGTTGTATTCGTATACGCCGGCATCTTGGAACAGTTTGTTTAAGAAAAACGTGTTGAAGAAATGACATCGAGGATGCCCTTTTGGTCCACACCGTTCGCGCTCGCGGCGACCGAGGATGCCGAGCGTAAAATTGACGCATTCATCGTTCAACCAAGTAACAGGCGCCAATGTGTGAATGTCTTTGCCTTTTAACGGCACGACGCCTTGCCCGGGCAACTTTGCGCACGCGATGTCGACAGATTCCGCGGCGTCGTACGCTTCGTCGATTCTTTCATCTTCTTCTGCCGTAGGAAGTTGATCGAAAATATCAACTTCTTTCGCTTTCTTTTGAACGATTGCTTCTTCTTCCGCCTCTTCTTCCGCTTTTTTCCGATCCTCCGTCGCTTTGACGCGTAAATTTTCTCTCTTCTTTTGTTCCAAGCGAAGCGCCTCTAACTGCGCGCGCAGCGGATCCTTCTCGGCCTCCTCCTCGGCCGCGGCGATACCAGTCGCGCGTTTCGCTGCTCTGGAAGAAGCTTCTAATTTCAACTCCGTGGGAGACAAAGGCGAAGTGTTGAACTTGGTGTGCGTGCCCCCCATTTTCGTTACGGTGGTGACCGTTTTCGGCGTCGTTACTTTCGTCTTGTCTCTTTCATCTTTATTATCTAATTCTTCTACTAATTTTCGTTGCGTTTCGTTCTGATTCTCGTTCTCTTCGTCGTTGCTAAACGACTCCAGGGCAAACTTTGCGACTTGCGCTTTGTATTGACTCAACTGTTCGCCTTCTGGAGCGCTCTCGACGACTCGTCTCGCCGTAGGACCAAAAATATCGATGTGTTTTTTTCGTCTGCTAAATCTTTTCTTCGAGCCCAAATCTGCGCTGCGTGCTTTGTTGATTTCATCCTTAATACCACCGCTACTGCGACCAGAACTCGCCGCGGCACCCATTTTCGGCGTCGCACTTTTTGTTCGTCGTAAATTCGCAAAGGCGGGCACCGATGGCGTCAAATTACTCGCCTCGATATTCTTGTTCTGGTAGGAAGACGAAGGAGGATTGTCGCTTGTCAAATCAATCACTTCCGGAATTACTTCTTCCTCCGCGTCTCTCGCGTCCTCGGTCAAATCGATCAGATCGCTCTCGTTGTCTTTGCGTCCCCGTTCAATTTCCACCAATTCTTCTCTCGTCGCCGAGGCTTGCTTCACCAAACCCAACGGCGTGTGCCTCGAAGATATCGACCTTTGCTTGCACAATAATCTCTCCGCTCGATTAAACGTCAACGCCGGCTTCCCAAATCCGGGACTGCTCGACGTCGCGTACGCTTCCCGACTCGCCTTTGCCGCTCTCGCAAACGTATCCAAAGTATTTTCGTTCTCTTCGTTGCTCCGGAATCTAAACTCCTCTTCCTCTTCTTTTTCTTTTTCTTCTTTTCTCGAAGAATACTTCCCGGCCGAACCGTAGTAACAAAAGTTGTTATTGGACGACGACCACAGCGCTTTTTTTCTCTTCCTTTCCTCTTCTCGCACGAACACTTTCCTTCCTACGATTGGTGTCGTTAAGATGTCGTTTAACTCGTCCTCGTCGTCTCGGTGGTGACCGCGCGAAAAAATGTTCCTCCGTCGCGATTCGCTCGACACCACTGGCTTTTGAATGTACTCGTTGGTCCTTTTTTGTCTCTTTTTCCACTCAAAGTCCTCCTCTGAGGTATAATAAAACGTCGGTCGTAAACGCTCTCTTTCGATTCGCGCGTCGTGAAACGGGAGCTCTCTCGGCGCGGCGGCGGTTTTCGGAGACGCGTATTGGACGAAGTGATTCGGTTCGCGGCGTCGCGCTTCTTCCTCTTGGTTGGTGGTGGTGTTGGTGTGAAGCGCGTTGTTGTTTCGAAGAATTCGATTTCGATTCTTTCGCGCTTCTTTGAAAGTCGTCGTCGGGGTGGTGGTGTCCTCCTCCTCCTTCGCGTCTTTCCTCGTCTTCTTTTGTTGAAAGGCAGACAGAATGCGCTTGCGGAAATCCACGGGCATCACGAACGGCCGTCGCCCTGAGGTCCGTTCTTTCTTTCCCTCCCTGCGCTTTACGCGCGATCGTAGTCCTAAAGACGAGAGAGAGAGAGAGAGAGAGAGAATCGAGACGTTTCGAATGACGACAAAGGTCGAGTGTATAGATCTTTCGGTGCGACGAAACGACTCGAAAGAGCGACGAGGCGAGACCAGCGTAAATACAAACGAATAACGAATAATCACAACAATAATCGACTCTCTAAAATCTTCGCGAAGGCTCGAGCCCCTTCGATGTCCCTGTCCTTATTTTTCCGGATGATTTGAATGATGTCTTTGACGTACGCTTCCTTCGTTTCGTCTTTACCGGACGCGAACGTTTCGAGAGTTTGAACCGCGGCGGAAGGAGCGGGGAATTTCGCCAAGAGCTTCGCGATCCACACGATTTTAGACGGCGGTTCAGACCCTGGGCTTTCCGTGCCTGGTCTCGGACCTTGCTGTAACACGGCCCTTTTAACGATGGAGGCGCGCGGGATGCGGGAAATGTTGCTGTAAATTTCCACGGCGCGAGATTCGTTCGCCGCGGAGGCGATTTCGAGGATTTCGACGCCAGCGTACAAGGCATTTCGCGAGCCGTACGGGAGGAACAATTTCTTCGAAGAAGGTTCAAACGTGGTCACCTCGCTCAAATCTACCGTTTGTCGTCCCGGCTCACAGTTCTCGAGAAGCTTACACGCGATGGAGTCATCTTGAATGTTGACTAAAGCGGCGCCGGAGATGGATTTCGGCAATGTCATGAAGACTTCGTTCGCGAGGTCCGTACCGCGGCGGCCGCCGTTGGCATATAAAGCAGAGACCGCGTTGGCGACTGTTTCCGCGTCGTACTTAGTATCGACGAGATGTTGCGCGATTGCAACTGCATCTCGCGAATCGAGGACAGTTTGCGGCACCTCTTTCGCCGCCGCGGGGGCGGGGACGACGACCTTTGGCTTCTCTTCTTTTGCTACTTTTTCTTCTTTGGTTGGTTGTTCTTCATTCTTCTTTGGTTGTTCTTTTTTTGTCGTCGGCGGCGGCGTCGGCGGCGGCGGCGGAACCGCAACGAGACTATCTGATGACGACGTTTTTTCATCAACAAACTTGAGAAACTTTTTGTAATTCTCGTTCCAAAGGGCATCCGTTTTCATCTTGGCGATGGATCCAGAGGCGCGAATCGGAGTCGAGGGATTCGTCGCGACGAAACCGCTTACAAACTTTTTCATGTCCTTCGGATTAACAACCGCAGAAGTCGCCGTCATCACAACTGGAACAGCAGCAGCAGAAGAAGAAGAAGCAGTTACAGCTTTTGCATCGTTGAGTTTCTTGCCATTCACGGCGTCTCTTTCTTCTTGCATTCTCTTTTCGAATAGCGCTTGTTTTTCTTTTTCTCTCTTCTCCCTTCGCACTCGTTCTTCCTCCAAATCTTTCAAACGCTTTGCCTCGGCTTCTGCTCGTCGCTTCTCTCTCAACTCAGACGCGACGCGTATTTTTTCTTTATATTCTTCCGCTCTCTTTTTGCTCAATTCGAGAAATTGCTCTCTCTTCGCTTTCGCCGCCATGGTGCGCTCCTCACGAAGTTTCTTCGCTTGTTCTCTCGCTTCTGCCGCTTGTTCTTCCCGCACTTTCTTCACTCTTTCCAACTCCGCAAAATACTCGCTCTTCTCCGCCGTTTTACGCACTTCAAAGTCTTTTTTGTACTCTTCGTTTTCGCGTCGTTTGCGAATGTTTTCCGCCGCGACATACAACGCGCCGTCTGTTTCCATCACGTCCGCCATGTCCTCGTCTCTGCTCAGATCGCTCTTCTCCAATGACTCTAAATATAACGCGAGAAATATAGCTGCCGCATTTGCATCCTTCTGCGCGAACGATGTCACAAACGCAGATCTTCGAGTATTTTCTTGTCGTCTCGTGCTCGCTTCGTTTGATTTCATCTCCTCAAATTTTTGCACTTCTGCGAAATGGTCTCGGTCCCACACCATTCTACGTTCTTCCTCTTTCTTCCTTTGGCTTCTCAAAGACTTGGTGAACTCTACCCGTCTCGCTTCTTCCTCCATGCGCGTTTGCACTTCCTCTTTTCTCGCTGTGATTGAAACCGCCTCGCTCTCGCTGGACAACGTTACATCGAAGTTCTCGCGTCTCGATTGCACTTCGGAATCTTTAATAGCAAACTCATCCAACAAGACCGATAACTCTTTTTGCACAGAGTTTCTCCTCTCGCCTTCCTCGTTTTTTATTTTCTCCACCGCGATTAACGCTTCATTCAAAGTAACCTCGACGCGTTCAATATCTGCGTCTTCAATCAACTGCAACCGCGCTTCGTCCATCAACAACTTTTCGTGCTTCTCGGCATCCATTCTCAACTTATATTCGAACTGTTTCTTGTCTAACTCTTGGTTATCTTCGCCCTTGCCACCTTTTTCTCCTCCTTTCAGCACTTTATTTACCCGTTTCTCTTCCGCTTCTCGATTTCGTTGCATCTCCTTTACGCGTTTCCTCGCCTCCTTGGCGCACTGCTTCCTCCTCCTCACGACTGCAGATTTCTGCATCTCCAATTCGCGCTCCAAATCTTTGACCGCTCTCCTGGCCACCATTAGCGCCTCCCTCGCGTATACCGCGATATTCACGTCGTCCTTCTGCAACCGCAGCGTCTTATCTTTCAAAACATTCAGCATCTCCTCTTCCTCCTCGCGCTTCTCTTCTTCGACGTTTCGCAAGCGTTTCATTTCCTCCTGTAAAACTCCTTCCAACACTTTATCCGCTCGAATTCTGCGCGCGTCTTCCTCTGCGCGTTTCTTCGTCTCTTCCTTTTGCAGTGTCACTTCGTTTTCGTCTACTTCCCTCCGTCGTTCTGTTTCCATTTTTTCCGCTCGTTTCAATCGCTCTCGCACCAATTTGATCTCGTTTTTCATTTTCGTGCGCCGAACGTCCTCGGCCGCTCTCGTTCTTCGTTCCACCGCGGCGACGTTGTTCAGCTCTGCGTTTTCCGAGACTTCGTTTTCGTTCAGCGCGAGCAGCTCGGCGCCGCTCATCGCGTTCACCTTAGAGAGTTGTTGCTCCTTCATAAAGTCTTTCGTCGAATATTCCGACCCCAAAGACGGCGCGGACAAAGACGATCGCATCGCCATCGCGATGACAGTTCGTCGACGACGATGGTCTCGATTCAAAAATCTTTTCTTCTTCGTCTTCCCCAACGGTTGGTGTTGGTGGCCATTATGAGTAGTACTACTACTGCTCGGCAACGCAAGGCCCACGTGCTGCTGCTGGTGGTGGTGCATTTCTCTCTCTTCTCTCTTTCTTTCTTTCTCTCTCTCTCTCTCTCTCCGCGTGTTGTAGTATCGCGCGGCAAAGCTTTTAAACGTATCACAAAGGAGAAAAAAAAAAGCAATTGCGGATTTGAATTGGAATGATGTGGAGAGCGTTTTAAAAGGTGTGGATTCGAAAAACACTGGTTTTTAAACACCAACGGAACAAAAAAAATATCTTTTTGTATTGTGCATCTCATCTTTCGCTTACTGATATGACTCTACATGACATGATTTGAAACCCTAAAAACACAGCCTTTTCTTTTTTTTTTTTGTTCGTTCAAGTGTCTTTTGGAGATGGGATGAAATGATGTCTTCTCATTATCATCCGAAACATACACACACACGCAAAAGTGTAGTATTGCGCGATTCTTATTCGCAAAGTCGACTTTGACGAACGCAAAAGACGACGAAACGACGACGACGACGAGAATTATTGTGTTGTTGTTTTTGCGACGAGACGGCTGATTCTATAGAGTGTGGTCTCTCTTTTTGTGGTGTAATAATAAAGCGAGAGAGAGAGAGAGAGAGAGGAAGAAAGAGAGATGCGAACGGCGACGCCGAGCGGTGCGACCACGACCGGAAGGGTCTTCCAACACCATCATCATCATCATCAGAGGCGGTTTAGTCGTCCTCGGTGGTCTCGAGGCGATGGTACTAGACAACAACAACAACAACAACAACAACAACAACAACAACAACAACAACAACGCGGTGGTGCGCGCGCGATGGCGGCGGGGAAACCAGGGATGGATGGCACGCCGTACGTGGCGAAGAACACCTTCGTCATCCCGTCCGACGAAGCCGGGGTGAAAGCGGCGGATATCGTGAGCCGGTTTTTGAGCGAGATGGACGGTCGAGAACGAAAGATGAAAACGATGCCCGATTACACGTCGTCCTCGTTGAGGGAGGTTGGAACGAACACGTACGAGTTTACGCAGGAATGGAAAACAAAAGTCGGGTACGAGAGTTGGATGAACACGCCGGAGAGACGTCGGTCGCACTTTCCAGTCGGAGTGTACCAGTATTTGCCGAAAGATAAGTGGTCGGTGCCGGAGAATTTCGCGCCGGTGATTAAACAGAAGGATCCGCCGAAACCGAAGAAGAAGTGAGCAAGAAAAGATAGACAGATGGACAGACAGAATTTGTAATCGTTGATTAATAATATTCGTTCGAATGATGTGTTAGTACAGCTGCTGCTTATATTTTTCTTTTAAGCTAAGCTCCGATGCGGCCTTGGATGATATCGAGCCAAACTTGCGTTCCCCATACCGGAATATCATCGTTAGAAGGAGTCGTTGAGCGTTGTTGTTGCCCTTCTATTTGCGGAGATGGTGCGGTAAGAGAAGGAGAAGAAGTAGCCGGGGAGGTTGAAGTTACGGCTGCTGATCCTCCCCCCGCGACTGCACTGTCACCTTGTAATTTCTTTTGTTGATTCAACTCTTTCTCTCTCATCGACAAGTATTCGGCTCTGTCGTATGGATCCATCTGGTCCAAAGCCGCTAGCGATAACCCTCCATCTTCATCCATCATACCATCCCCAGTTAACATTTGCCACGTGGCGACACAAACCAACACGAGCGGCACGATAAAACCAAACGTAACCACCGCCAAGACGTATTTAACGAACTCGTCCTTAGATAACATCCCCGTGCTTTCATCGCCCATGGCTTTCGTAAACGATTGATATTCCAACTCCACGGTCGTCTGTAAAAACCAAGACCACTCACCAATACCCGGAGGCGACAGCGCGTTATAAAGCATCGTCGCCGCGATATCTTCCGACATTCTCTTCGCCTCGAGATCGTCGTATAAATCTGCCTCTTCGGCGGCCCAAGAGTTGTTCTTGTTTCTACTCGCGCCATCGCCCAATTTTGAGGCCGACGACGACACCGCGTTATACCCTAATTTTTGCAAAGACTCCGCGCGTTCAGGAGACATCTTATTCGAACTAGTGCTGCTACTGCTACTCCTATTGTTTTTAGTCAACCTGTTCGAAACGTCGTCCAAACTTTTATCGGCGAACCTCCAATCCACTTTATCCTCCCTCCTCGTAATCTCGCCTTTCGCATTCACTTTATACGTCGTCACGCCGTAAATATACACCGACCCGAACGGATCATCTTCTTTCTCCTTAGCCAACTCCTCTTCCGTCGCTAAAAACACCGCGCTATCCATTTTTTTCTTCAAACTCACGAGGCTTTCCGACGGTTTCGCCTTTACGAGCAAAGCGTTCGTATACTTTCTCTTTTTCTGTGCGTTTGGTTTCCACGTCGCTTTCCACTGTAAAAGTAACGTCCCGGGTTCTACCGACGCGCTACGTAGCGTCTCGAATTGGAACTCAAAGTTCGACGTCGTTTCATCGTCGTTCGCCGACCAGTGTTTCATTAAACTCGCAACCTCCTTCTTCCCTCTCACCGCGTACACGTCGTTTTCGTACTCGCAATCTTCCGCCAACGCGACGTCCGCCCCGTCGGTCGCGTCCACGAACGGCAGTCCGGATCGAAACCGTTCGTCCAGCGCGTTGGTCGCGTCGATCATTTTCTGCAGCGAAGAGGAGGCGTTTTCGTCGCCGTCGACGTTTCTCGCCCCTCCGCTCGACGCGTCAGAGTCGAAAGACGACGACGATGAATTCGCTCGAATCAAAGTCGAAAGAAAAATCGTCCTCCTCTTCGACGATGATGATGATGATGATGATGATGATGATGATGATGATG
>MDSZ01204675.1_pt1 | contig 18442 bp, 3 predicted proteins | sample 811201 | NCBI WGS metagenome assembly MDSZ01 (sample SAMN05326647, study PRJNA326480) | marine metagenome | isolation source: seawater | place: Indian Ocean: North | collected 2010
AAATCCGTATAGGTTTAGCATATTAGCGTTATTATATGTGGTGCCCGCATAATTATCTAATAATAAAACTACATTTGACAGTATCTCTCTTGGGTCTGTCACGTTTACAGAGAAAACTGGATTGCCTCCTCCACCTCTGTTTTGTGTGTAGCTCTGCAATATGCCACCAAAGATAAAGTGCTCCTTACCTCTAGCCCTGTTTCTTGGGTCTAATACCTTTGAACTGTCTACAAATTCATTATCTTCACCAAGACCGCTGTAGAGAACTGAATCTCTACCTTTGACCCCTGAGAACATAACTTCTATATTGGCATCAATCTGTATTCCGCTCTCATCAACGGCTGTGTTTGGAATTGTCGTTACGCCGGGTATCCCGCTAGTGCTACCGTCTGAGGTCTGTGTGGGTGTTGCAGATGTGCTTATTGTTGTATAGCCATAGATCTTATCAAAAGTTGGGCGCCAAGCTTCGTCTACCGTGCAGTGATTTTTACCAAACTTAAAGAACACAGGAGATCCAACCTGTGGAGGTCTAAATAAATCTTTTTCCCCGTTGTGGTACACGTCGTCTCCTTGGCCAAACCCAAGCCTGTCGGAGGCGTTATATTCATCGTTAACAAGGTTGACAGATAAACTGGAGCTAGAAGTACCAAAACCTCCATTGACATTGAAGTCAACTATACTAGCCCCTAAAAAAGTTTGGTGAGCGAACCCCTCATTTTCATGAGTCCAACCGCCAGCAGAAAATGAAGCTGGTATTGCTCCATCAGACCACATGTTAAAATCAGTTTCCTTAGTCCCGGTAGATGGAACTATTGAATACTCGTTTCCACTGTTTGCGATATTTATATCAACCATTGTCGTCCTCTTGTTCTTCTGGCTCCGGCGTTGATTTTACAACATAAGCGCTATGTTTGTAACTAGGATCTGCGGAGACTTGTACTCCATATATCTTCTCGGACTTGTCTTTAATCTCTGATTTGCTTTCCCTGTGATGAAACCTATCGTTAAAATCTAAAGACTCGAATTTGTTTACTAAGCTTTTAGTAGGGCCAGTTTTTCCTCCCGGCTTATAAACATATTGATAGGTGTCTTCGTAATAATGCATAAAGGCATCTTCCATGCCTAATACATAATTTGTGTTTGTGGAGTCTGTGGCATTTGAAAAAGCTTGATCAGAACTTCCATCTGCAGAAGACTTTGGACTGCCAGTCTCTAGTTCGTCTGCTGCGCCAGCTGCATCTCTAGAGCCTTGATATCCATAAACTCTTTCTTTTGGGTTTGGAGAGCGTTGATGATCACTAGATTCGTCTGGGTGGTTTGAAGGATAAGTTGGTATTAAGCCAGATTGCTCATACCAGCGAACGTCTCCAAATCTACTTGACGACTGCCAATCCTCATTCAGGTCTCCCGTGGGAGCTGGAAAGTAATAATTGATACCAAATGGAGCCTCGTAGCCCCTTGTTTCAACATCCGTGTTGTTTTCTTTTTTATCACCTAGTATATTCTTGTACATATCCATATACCAAGTATTTTGACCACCCGCCCCTATAATCCTACCAAGAGGTGTAAAGTACAACCTAGTTCCGTTGGTATCCTGACCAGTTATTGATACACTAACCGTCTCAAATTCATCATACAGAGGTGAAGAAGCACTTGATGACTTTCGTCCTGATATTTGTACTACGCTGCCCAGAAAAAAGTCTCCACAGACATCAGGATCTCCACATCCGTCGCCGGGTGAAAGATCTAAGTAGCCATGAACATTGGTTTTAGCATTTGAGCCTCTGTTTGGCGCGTGTCCCCAGTTCCATTCGTAGTCATCTCCCCACCACTCGCTAGATGGAACAATCTGATAAAAAGGCACACCTTCGTCATAACCACTTTCTGGAATGGGCTGAGATCCAACAATAGGCCTAGCCGCGAAGCCGTCATTTGGGTCAAAGTACCCTGAGTCAACTACTGTTATTTCTGTATGGGTCATTCCTATCTATCCAACTCATAAGTCCAAGAAATGTTGAAACTATATCTACCTTCTTTGGGAGTCCAAGACTCTTGAGGGGGCGATATGAAATACTTTCTAACTCCCGGTTCATTCTGCGGGCTCAATTCTTTTATTAAATTCCTAAGCTGGGTTTTTGTTGGCTCAACTATACTTGGTTTTTTCAGAAGTAAACTAGTTCTGTCATTTCCATATGGTATATCTGTGTAATCTAATACAAGTTCTATATTTAGACTTCTACTATACTCTGTTCTTCCTCCAATATATTGCAGCACTGGCCCTGTCTTTCTGCCTATAACGGGTATTACTGCGAATATATCTCCCGGATAGTTGTCATTTACGTTTATATTCTCTGACAGCACACCAGAAATTATATTTGTTGGTCTATTGTCAAAAGAAAGTGAGTATGTAACCTCTCCAGCGTACTCGTTTGTGCCAAGGCTAACTGTCTGAGGCGCAGAGTTTAATTCTACTGCAACGGCTCTGTTCGCTCTTTTAAATATGTCTGATCCAACGCCATATCTTCCGCTGTTACTAATTTGGTAAAACTTCTCGATTGCATTGCCATACGCATCTCCAGAGCCAATGTCTACTCCAGCTCCTCCTCCAAACTTTTGGTGATTTGGGGGCATTTCAGATAAGCCTTTGATTGTGCCGTCGATGCTGACACCTATAAAAGGATTGTCCGAGCTCTGTGTAACAGACATAGTATAAGTTTCGTATGCACTTCCGCTAGCAATTAGCCAAGTATCTGTTATGCTATAAGAGCCCGCCGACTTATCTATTTGCTCAGTTCTAGTATGGTTATAGCCCCTATAAGTGCCAACCAAATCAAGAGTTCCGCTACCAATACTTGTGGACGCGGGATTGGCGGGAGCATCGAGTAAATGAGGTGCAGAATTCCAAGTTGGCATATGGGCACCTATGTTTGGGTAGAAATCAATACCACTAGTGTCTGAGAAGCCCATTAGATTGTTCTGGACATAGTTCTTTGCACTTTGCCAAGCCGGTACTTTATCTACACCTCCGGTTTTTGGTATGTAGTGTGTTCTCCCCGTTGCGCTCATGGAGTGGGTTATACGATAAGAGCGAGGAATAATCATATTGTTATTAGTTTCGCCTTGCGTCTCATCTACTTCTATAGACCAGTTGTCATTAAAAGTAGATATGAAGTGCCCGCTAAGTGCAGCTATTGCTTCTTCTTTTAATTCCTCCTGACCCTGAGTCCCAAATAGAGGATTGCCCTCTTCGTCAACCTCTAAGTCTTTATTTAACAATGTGTCAGCCTGCAGCGTTATGCTATAGCCACATTTGTTTATGTAGTTACCTTCTTCAAAAGAAATAGATAGAACTCTTGGGTAGCATATTACTGCCGGCTGATCTCCATGAACTGGGATAATTTCCATGCGCTGCCCATCGAGAGCAAATAGAGCTCTAATGACTTTCTGTTTAAAGAATATCGCATCAAGAGTATCGGTGACAGGAACCATCTGCTTGGGAGGTCTTGCTGATAGACCTGCGTGAGATTGCGTTGCGTCAAACGATTTATATGGGCCAACAAAACTACTGCCATTGAGGGTTGAGAAAGCACTGCCGTCCCAGTATTTAAAGTAAGTTTCGGTCGCAGCATTTTTTGCGTAAGGGGCGCCATGATCTGCCAATATTGTTCCGTTAAGAGTTATATCATAAGTCACCCCAACAGTCTCATCGCCAACTTTAACTGTGTTGGTACTTATAGAAACTAAGGGCGTGGGTCTTAAAACACACTCTTGATCGGCTTGGTTTTTATATCTTACTGCGATAGGCATTTATTTACCCCTTATTGCCAAGTTAAATTGATTGCTCATAACAAAAGTGCCGCTTGTAAACATTGAAGTAAAGAATCCGCTAGTAGCAATGGCTGAAACACCACTTGTATAAAGTATTGGACTGCCTGAAGCGACGTTGTTTGATTGAACAACCATACTAATATTATTATACACTTTTGCGCTGTCTTGCCCTAACATATAGAGGCTCATATCACCACTATTTGATAAAGGTTTTCCTGAAATTGCCATAGACATTGAAGATGCTAATTCAGTTCCCGGCGCAGCGACTCCACCTATGGAATATATGTAAGGTCTGTGTTGTATAAATCCTTTTCTATTGGTGTCTCTACCTGACATTTCAATGAATATTTCGCCTTCACTATTTGCAAATACTTTCCCTGTCGCTGAGCTAAATATGGTATCACCACTTTGTTCTACTAAAAGGTTAACTGAAGATGACTTATCTAGTCCAAATACTTTAGCATCTATAAAGCTTTCTGGGCTTCCAGAGGTTGGAGGCTGACCTCTTAACATTGCATCATATGTATAGGCTGCTCCAGCTCCTAGCACAACTTCGTCTGAATTTGTACCCGCTGAATTTTGATGATTTCCGCTAGTGGCAAACATGTGATAAGGTGCGCCAACCGCCATAGTGTAATCACCGTCACTTCTCCTAGCTCTGTCTATGGCAACAGATGTTCCAAACCTGTCATTTTCAGCACCAGACACAGCTGTTGATCCAGCGTAGTCTTTCTGAAGTCTAGACTTATGACCTTGCGCTATAATCTTCTCTACAAACTCCCATTCTCTTATGTCGCTTCCCCAATCATTTACCTTTCTTTCAAACGTGAACACAGCTCCATTGTTGAGAACCGATGTGCCGCTGCCGCTAAGTTCATAAGCGCGCACTCCAGATTCGCCCATGTCAAATACTGTGTGTGTTGGAATGTCAAATTGAGAGTCAAATGCTTTTCTTATAAACCCTCCACTATACACGACCCCATCTACAGTTCTGTTATATAGATCTTCGTAGTGATTGTCAAAGTCGTGACCCGGAGCTCCAACGGCTATAAAGTCCGCATCCATACTTACATCATACCCAAACTGGTCTGTTGTTAGCATCATCTTAGACCTGTCTGTAATCGTGTAATCATTAGATCCAATATATGTATTAGACGCTGTTGAATCTGTGTGACTATCAAAACCTGCGTTTATGCTTTCTGGCCTCAACTTCTTCTTGAAGTCCCAACTGAATCCCTCTCCTGAGTTTTCATAGTAGAACGCAGATCCGGCACCTCCATTGTAGGTGAAGTTCATACCCGCTAACTTAGCTGTATTTTTAAGACCAAAGTGAGAGCTAGCCTCCCAGTCATAAACATTTCCACTGGAGAATATGTTGAATGGCGTACCAACTACTAGCTTCCTGCCCCTCATGGCTACAGAGTAACCAAATAAATCTCCCGGATAGCCAGACTGCCAGTAATCAAGATCTAAATAATCTATGCCATGTTCAGCTGTGATTCTAGGCAATCCTCCAAATGCTCCAGCGTCACCGTACAGCGTACTATCATACGTACCGCTGAATCGAACATAAGCATTGCCAGAGCCAACAGATCTAGACATTAGACTTGATATTATTGATTTTTTCTGAGACTCTAAGGCTGGAGCTTTTGGCCTATCTGTGATTTGCGCTGGAAGCGGATCTTGGCCAATGAAGAATCCACTAGGCTGTCTGTTGTGAGTCACATCAACACTTGCGCTTTCGCCTTGGAATCTTGACACAGATCCGACAATGCCACTCACAGCCCATAGTTTAGCAGGTGTGCCACGCTCTGGCGCGATAATCTTTTGCTGGAACTCAAATTTTCTTTCGCCCTCATGCAGCTGCAGTAGGTCTGGCGCATTGTTTACATGCTCTCCAGCCATTGCGCCTTGAGGGAGAGATGGAGGGTTAATTGATTGAGCAGTAGTTGCTCCAAGAACATCCATAGACTTAGGATATAAACTCTTAACAAAGTCTTTGTTTCTATCTAGCTGTTCAGAGTCGCACATGTTTTGTACCATGCTTGAGTCCGTTAGTAAGACTATATTAGATCTTGTTCTACCCTGACTAAATGTGGAGAAAGTTTCTGGTTCTATGGCTGCGACAACTGGGCCATCAGCAACTTTATCTTCTCTTGATTTTATCTCTCTGGCTTTGCTTGGTATGACAAAAGTTGTTTCTGGATGAGTGACCACTGTCTCTTCTTTCCATCCAATAATTACTTCTTTCTCTTCTTCAAACGTAAAGTTTTTAACCTCTTCATTTATAGGTAGTAATGCCCCAGAAACTGATAATAATCTTACCGTCTTAGGAGTATACTTGATTGTATTTTCACCAGCTCTAATCTTGTTGCCATCTACATACAATGTAATAGAGGTTCCATTATGATCTGCGGGCACTCTAAAGTCTACGTATTCAGATGAAGGACTTCGCTTACCTGTTCTACTTAAGGTTCTTTGTATCTGCAAGTCTTCTGCTAAAGTAAAGGAATTTTCACTGTCGTCAAAGTCAACGATTGGCAAACTAGGTTTAATTAGTTCATCTCTTGGGTCTGGCGACTGAGAAGTTTCATTCATCAAAAGTTTTATTGGATGGTTTTCAGTCCCGTCCTCAGAAACCCAGTTGTAGAAAAGTCTATAGCCAGAGCCTTTTTCTACTGGTATAGTCATTGTGGCTACGTTTGGTTTTAGTCTCCAGAATGTTTCGGTAGATCTTTCAGTGTCAGCTATCTCTGTCGGATTTGTAATAACTTTAGTGGCTGGGCTTTCCACCTCAACAACAGTAAACTCACCAAACGTGAAGGATTTTTTGCTTTGGTTGTCGTAAGTCAAGTTAAACTTAGTGACTTTATCAGCAGATGTGCAGCCTTTTATTATTTCAGAATTTTCATCAAGCTTTTGACTGCCTAGACTTCTAAGAGCGTCTGCATTGCTGTTTGCAAATTTCTGCCTGCCGTTCAAATATAGAGGCTTCATGGACAATCCAAGCCCATCAGACAATGCTTCCACAGCTAAAGCTGCCTCTTGAGATGTGTCGAATGTCACAACTAAAGTTTTGTCGCCATCACCTAGCCAATTTTTAATGTCTGATATATTTGCATCGGTCGGATTTGCCGCCGGGTTTGCAACCCAAGCAACATCAAAGTTTGTAGCTAAAGATCCAGTATAGTTTTCAGTTACATCATAACCTTTAGAATCTAAAAACAGCTTCATGTGTGACTCGCTGTATGCATCTACAAAGCTGGTTCTGCCAGTCCATCCCCCAACCTGAGCAACTCTACTTTTTCTTTGACAGTCTTTTGTCAATATATTATTATAGAATACTATGTTATCATCTAGCCCTGCGTACATGTTGCCTTTTTCTTCCGGTGTAACAGCGGCTATAAATATTACTCTTGATCCATATATATTTTCCTGTGTCACCAGAGGGCTATCTGGAGATACTTTTACTACTTTCTCTATAGCACCAGTCTTTGTATCTGCAACACCCTGCATTATGCCATCTCTAGAATTCAATGGATCAGGATCATCAAAGTTTTTATAGTCTACCCCATCAAGCCCAGTATAAACATCTGAACTGAATTCAAAGTGTTTATTGTTAATGTGATGCTGACCGAAGCTGTACACTTTTTTCGTTACGTCTTTTTTGGTAACAACTTTTTTGGTTATTGCCACTCTTCGTTTTTCAACAATTTCTGGGAACACAATTGTTTCCTCTGGTATCCACTCTGCAGCAGATAACAAAGGTCTAGGCTCCGTGTTAGATTTACCAAGACCGTTGCCAACTACTTGCTGAGGTATCTCTGGACAACAATTCACAGTTCCATTACCAAAGTGGAAGCCCCAGTTAATATGCTCGAACACACGTTTAGGTCTTTGGCAAGGCGTTAAACACTCGATCTTTTTGTTTGCTCTTAGGTCTCCATTGTGAACCATAGGCAAGAGATCAAATTTATTTATATCGTCTTTGTCTGTATCATATGCCCCATTTTGTCTGATTGCAGGTAGCTCATCCCACTCTGGTATATGAATCCTAATGTCGCCAACGCCACTAGCAAATATAGAAGAAGTTGTTGCGTCCGTGGGTCTCATGTAAACAGTTGTTCTTGATTGTATTACATTTGGCTTAGACTCTTCAGCACAGTAGTTTACAGCCTCTTCTCTTGTTTTAGCTGCATGTATTCTCATTTTTGAGCCAAGATTATCTAATATCTTATTTATTACAACGTTGGAGTCTTTGTATAGTCCATTTTCCTCGTATACAGGGTCATTACCAACCAACACAAGAGTCCTGTCACCCAGCGATAGCCAGTCTTTTATATTCTGCATTATTTCATCAGAAACAGCGTCTACCTCTGGGGTGATAATAAATGCTAGCCCAGCGTTTCTAGGTATTTCTAAATCAGAGAATTGTGTTCTTGTAAATGTTCTATCATCAAACATGTCTTGAAGAGTATTATATTTACCTGCGTCTCTGTCTTCAACGTGGTAATTCATATCCAAATTACCAAACTTAAAGTACTCTGCAACGCCGGAGTGAGGGTGATATTTTCTAGAGCCAAACACTCTAACAGCGCCAGCATGAGTTGATGTTGACCAGCCATCTAGCCTTTCGTGATCTCTAGGCGCGTCTCCATCGTAGCCATAAATACCTTCTTTTCTGTAGTATGCATTGGTGTCTTCAAATTCGTTCAGGCTATCTGTAGGAGCGCCAAAGGCTACCAAACTACCGTCTTCGTTCACGGCTGTGCTCCATCCAAGTCTAGAAGTTGGAATAGCGCCCATATCTGCTAGGAATCTCCAAGTTCCAGTATAGCCAATATCTTCATACCCATATTTGTATATAGGTCTGTACTGTTGTATCTCTTGATCTTCTCTTAGCTTGGCTCTATCTGCTGCGCTTAATTCTAGATATGATCGTTCTTTACCTAGATCTGCACCAAACTCCTCAACGTATGACCTGTAGTTTTGAATCTCTGTAGTTTTATTATTAGCTTCTAGCCATTTCAACACGGAGTTGTGTAGGTCTTTTTTATAGCCAGCTTTTTCTTCGTAAACCAGACATGCGTTTTGTGCATATGGGGAGCCAATGGTGATCACTTCTGAATTATCGCTCACAGAAACAGACCAGCCGAATCTGGCATTTTCTTTGTATTGACTTTCATAAGAAGGCTTGATTTCCTGAACCATCGTCCAGATTCCGCTTTCTTTTTCAAATACATAAGCTCTACCTCCACTAGGTGGAACATTATTGAATCTCTCTAAATCTTCATTTACATAGGCGCTTCCAATGTTATTAGTTATGAATCTTAGTGCGTTATCTTCTATCAGACGACCAGTATCTAGTATATCTTCTAGCGTTGTTTTACTAAGGTCAATCCAATCTTCTGGATTTTCATCTTTATCAGCATCGAAGAACTTCTCATATATATAACCCTTTGATGCAGTGCCATCTCTGTCCGTAACACCGTTTGCTAAAGTGTAGGCATAATAGTATTCTTTAAAGTCATCTATGGCTGGTTCTACACTGTCGCGACCAAATGAAGGAGTTGGGTCTACGTATATGCCGAGAAGAGGTGGTAAGTTATTCAGTCTCTTACTTGCGTCTAGTGGGAATGCACCATTGAAACCATCTTTAAGACCTTGTAGTATACTTGCTGAAGTAGCTCCACCAATGCCATTTCTGTCTATTTGCTGATGATATATAAAGCCCGGCTTGTCTATTGTAGGTTTATGTGGAGGTGCCTCACACACAATTATCTTAACATTGAGTCTGGCTGGCTCTGAAGCATAATACTTAAACAGTAAATTGTATTTTCTTATCAGGTCTGTTATATCGGTAAGTCTGGTTTCGCTCCACTTAAATTCATCCGTGACTACCATGATAGCCGCATTGATCTCTGTAGTTGAAACATCTGAGTCAAAATCTCTTGAAAATGCAGCCTTCGGAGCTCCTATTACCATTACTTCTTTAGAGCCGCTTGATGCAACAGAAACAGAAGTTCCAAACTCTCTACCTTCTTGCCCAACGTTCCAATTCCTTGTTGGTATAGGATCTAGTCCGGGGAACAAAGACAAAGCTTCGCCTTCAGTGTAGCTATCGTCTCTAAACCCGGAAGGTAGAACTATTTTGTCCTCTAAGTCCCAGAAGTATTTTTGTCCACTATTGGCAATTGATTTTCTTCTATACGCAAACACTGCCCCAGCGTTTGTCAATAGTCCGCTGCCGTACTGGTCATACTTATGGTGCGGAGAACCAACTATCATCAGATCTCCCTTAATATCTACAGAAGTTCCATAGTTATCGTTTTCACCATTTTTTCTTCCAGACTCAGCAAATGGATAATCACCAATTAGCTTAAATCCTGAGTATGCTACATCTTCATTGGTTCCGTATTCCCATTCTTCAAACTCTCTAGGTGGAATAAGAGATTTTTCATTTCCGGTAACGCCGCTAATAGTGATGTCAAATACATGATTAGGTTCTAAGCCAGTGAACTTTCTAAGTCCATAATACTCGCCGCTGTAGCTGTATTCTTGGTTTGTGTAGGTAGCCTTTGGTCTAATGACTCCACCTTGAACACACTCTGGCTCAAACCATGTAGTGTCATGTGTCACTACAGATGTCTCTTGACATCCGCTAACTGTACAATCGCCAAAGCATATAGTTTCTACGCCTCTTATTTCATCATTATCAGCCTTAGCAAACAGTGTTGAATTAGTGTTGTCATCAACATCAATTGGGCTGCCAAGATTAGCTCCATCCCAAAGGAAAGAAGGTCTTCCAATCACATACTTACTATTGAGCATGTACATATTGACTGAACCTGTTTGCTCAGTCTCTGTACCAATGCTATCTAAATACAGAGGTAGTGTTGAGCTGGGTTGAGGTGAGCCAAGCAAATATAAATCGGCGCTTGATCCCGTCAATCTTGTTAGAGTTTCACCTATGCCTCCCAAGGCGAGTAAAGTAAATGATCCGCTAGACTCAACTTCCCGCACGGGTTCTTCAAATGTTTTTAATGACATTCTCATGGAAGACTGGATGAAATCTCCATGGACGCCTGATTGACCACCGTAAGTGGTCATCGCTATAGATGTTCCAGAGGTGACGGACTCATCGTAATTTCCAACAACTAACTCCAGTGTTCCTCTAGCTATTGGTAGTCCACCACTAGTGAAAACAGTTGGCCCGCCGAAAAATTCTCCTAAAGAATCTATACCAGAAGAAACAGCAAAAGCTGAATTTTTAGCATAAAGAGACATGCTAGTACGCTCAAAACTTCCTCCAGAAGCTACCAGCGCAGGGCCTCCGTAGAAAGTGCCTAGCGAGTTTAAGCCTGAAGAGGTAATTAAGTTTGGCCCAGATGTAACAAGTGTCGGGCCTCCATAAAACTTTCCAAAAGAATCAAGACCACTAGAAGTTATACCAGATCTAGCTTCTGCGAAAAGTGATATTTCTGCTCTAGGTCTAAACTCACCACTTGTATACAATAGTGGGTCGCCAGACATCTTGACTGGATTAACGTAAGCGCTATCCAGTTTGACATGCGCTGTATGTAAATCTAATCTAGCTTCAAATGCGTCTCCAGAAGGATAAGATAGGTCATACTGCAAGAACATCTTATCTATATCTTTAGAGAAGTATTTATGATTGAACTCTGTCAATCTCTTCTCGTGCGGGAACATTGCCCACTGCTCTGTTTCGTCTACGTAGCTGTTGAAGTCAAATTTACTATCAACTCTATGTATACACCCAGATTCTAGATAGTGAATTGCTCTGTTTACAAGGCCGTAGTTTGTAGTTGGATAGCTATCTGGCTCTTGGTTTTTAGTGTAGAGACTAACAATTAGTTTCGGCCCCTTCTTGCCGTCGGGCCAAGTTATTTCTCTGTTTGATTCGTGCTGCAGAACAGATTCAACGACCATTGCTCTCTCAGAGAAGTCGTAGCCTTTTGGTAATGACTTTTGTATTCGTGGAGCAACTGCGTAGAAATTATCAGCAGAGTCGCTCAGGTTGAATCTTAAGAAGTCATTTTCTATCTGTGTATGATATGCAGTACCGCTGTCTACGGTTGTTGGCATATTTATATTAGCATGTGGATAATACCCGCTACCAGCATGAGTCAAATTAAATGTTACATAATCTTTGCTAGGTCTCTTAGTCCACCAATCAAACGCCTGATTAAATGCGCAGTAACTAAAAGCCCCCAAGTCCCAGTCAGATGTTCTTTCGTTTATTCTATCCCAAAGTTTGTAGGAATCATTTGTATAAGAGTCTGTAGTCTGCCAGAATTTTACCCTTCTATTTTCTAGGAAACTTTCTACGGTGGTTTCTTTCTTGGTCAGGTCTGGACTTGCGTCAACCAAGTTGCCACTATTAGAAATACCAAACTCGCTTACAAACGCATTGATACCCACGCCAGAACCATGAGAATGACCAAGAACAATACTACTATCAGCAGAATAAAGAAGAAATGCGCTTGAGGTAGCTCTTAATGTAGTCCAAGAGTTTTGTAATTCATTGTCTGTGTAAAGACGTAATTTGTTATCAGAGTTATACGTCAACACTACTGGTAATGGGTATTGGTAGGTGTCATACTTAGCCGTGTCTTTGACTTTTACAAGTGATCCATCAGTGGCTCTAGCGACGCCAATCAAGTAACCGCCCTCATAACCTATAGCGAACTCTAGCTCTTTTCCGCTATCCCACTTGGAAACAATACATCCAGAGTTTAGCAGGTTGTACCCAACACCTGTAATAGAAATATCTGGCGAGAACCTGACATATGCGGCGAAGTTGTGCGCTTCACTATTTCCAAATGTTACCTTGGAGTTAACACCGCTGACCCTAACTGCTGAATCAAAAGCGTCTGCTATCTTGCCATAAAAATCATCTGTGGTAAAGTTAGATCCACCGTTCGATAGCGATGTCCAGTCAGTTGTTTTGTAGTCGCTTGACCAAGAAGGTTTTTGATAATCAAATATATTCTGGGTTTTGAATCTCCAGCCAACATTTTTATATATGGCTTGAGAAAACGTAGTTGAAAGGGTTCCATTATCTGCATGTAACCCCTGTCCAACTTTTTGTGGTTTTATTGTGGTTCCGCTATAATTACTAAAGTCGTATAAGCCAGACAGGAAGGGGTGGTCTAAAGTTGGATTTTCAAATCCAAACGCAAACATGTCTGGATCGAACGGCCCGTTTACTAGTTCGTTAGAGCCCTTCCATCTTCTAGAGTAATTGGTTTTTATAGAGCTTGGCGTAGTAAATGCATGAGGTATGTTTTCTATTGTCGATAGTGGATTGTATGTAGTACCGGCGTTTATAATAGAATCAGTAGACTGCCTGCTGGTTGGGTGCAATCTTCCCTCTTCTCTATCGCCATCTATCAATCCAATATCACCACCAAGAGACATCATGTTCAAGCCATTTGATGGGCTATACTTTAGGCATAGTTCCATATGTGATATTTGTGCGCCACTTGGGAGTGGGTACAAGTCTAAGTAGATACTTTCAAAGTTAGGACTTTGATTATATTCTTTTGACTTACCAAGCGATACAGTGTCTTCAAATATGTTTAGATCTATTTCATACCAAGCAAAGTCTGTAGTACTAACTACTGGGGTAGTTGACAGTCTATAGTGATCGTACCCTGCGTTGTTAGGAGTATTACCGCTTGAAAAACCTTCTAAAGAAGATAATGACTCTCCGCCTAAAGTCAAGTCCGGCCCTTCATAGCCAGATGTTGTTATATAATCACCTGTTCCGCCGGTGCTTTGTAGGAATCCACCAGTAGGGCTACTGATGTTTAATAACCTATCATCAGTCCAACCAACTACATCGAAAGAGTAGTCTCTTATAGACGAACTTTGTTTTCTTGCTCTTACTCTAAGCGTAGCTCTGTTGGGAATAAAGAACGTGTCTAACTCTTTTCTATCACCAACATTGAATGCAGACTTAGCGTGACCAAACCCAAACTCACCTCTTTTAGCAGGTAAGTCTAAATTATTTAATGAGAACTGAATGGATAGCCTGCCAGAATCAGCGCGGTACGGCGCGTCCATTCTATCGAGATTAATATAGTAATTATCATCAAGGTAGTTAAGGCTGTTTATCAGATTTTGAGCGCCAGATACAGTTGTGTTGTCTGAGTGATATGGCGTAGTCCATACGCTACTAGCAACTGGATACACGCCAGAATCATAATTCCACTGTAATATCTTAGCAGGCATAGCTCTGCGCTCTAGAGAATCACCACTTGGCCTAACCTGCATATAGAAGGGCATGTAGTGTTCTTTTCCCAGACCAAGCAGCCCGCCACTGTTGCAAATTTCTATTGCGGATATTCTTATGGCGTTTGTAGGATTAAGTCCCATCCTTTGATTCTGAGTCGCCAAAGGTGAACCGTCTATTGCTAGATAGTCGTTATCGCCAGCGACAGAATCTACAACGTCTGTGTTTTCTTCAAAGCCAAAGTCGAAGCCTTGATTGAAAGGATCGTCAAATGATTTTCCTGAAACTTGGAAAGTTAATGTATAGCCAACTTCTGGGCCAAGCAATGGATACCCAGACTGCCATTGGTATTTAGAAAAGTTGTTGATTTTAGGCTTGGTTGCATATGTGCCAAAGTTTTTGTATCTAGGATTACTGTAGTCTGCATCACCTCGCATCACTACATCTTCGTATTTGATTACAAGGGAGCCATTAGGATCTTTCCATTCTATGTTGGTGATTGTGTATTCTGGGGCGACATCGCCTTCAAAGTTTGCGCCGTTACCGTCCCAGTTGGATCTAGGGCCAGATAACCTAAAGAACAATCTACTCTCTTTAGCAATTATAGAAGGTGCTGTAATATCACAAGTATATCTAGCAAGATGATCTGTCTGTATTGAAGAGGGAGTTATGAACTCTAATCTATCATCACTATATCTGTCACTAATTTCACCGTCAACATGATAATTTCCAGTAAAAATACCTTCATCTATACTCTTATAAAGATCTTTATGGTTTGTATTTTGATTTACAAACTCTGAAGTATAAACGTCGCCGCTTGGATACAACTTTTGGACGCATGTAAAATCGTTAAAGTCACCTGCAAACTTATCAGCATACGGATCTTTAAGATTTCCTACAGCTATGAGGTTCATCAGTGGATTTACTTCCGCTGTTATGCCCGGCTTTATTTCGCCAACACCAAATACTGAGGACTGAGCTCTTCCAATTCTGAGATTGATGTCCCAGTCATCATCTCCCTCAAGCACATCATCAATATGCCAACTTTCCCAAGTTCCACCCAGATTAACATCTGCGGACAGTCTCGGTAAGGTTACTGCGACTTCTCCGTCAAAATCGTAGAGAGTTGCTGCATCAACAGCGTCTAGATATATATGTTTTGAATGAAGTACGCCAAACCCACTAACCTTTGAGTTTACATTGCGCTCTCTTACCATCTTGGCTTTGAGAGTAGATGAAGAAGTTAGCTTTTTTACGTGCAGCGCAGCAACTGCCGTGATGTGTGGCTTAACTTCACCAACACCCGATGCAGATGTAGATAGTTTACTAGTACATACAAAGCAATCTGACATTTATTTTATCCTATGACTCTATTACTTTATTGCTTACTTTTGCCTCGCCCGCAGCATTGAACTTGAGGTTCGATATTTGATTTCCTACTTCAGCAAGTAATTCGCTCTTGACTTCTTCTTTCATACTGTTTAGGAAGCTTCCGCCATTCAAGTTGACGTTTACGTTCGTTGTGTCAAGTTTGATTTGGAATCTTGTGTTTTGTAGGTTAGCTATGTTTTGAGCAAACGCAGTGTTAAACGCATTTAGTCCTTCAAGTATAGATGCGTCCATACCTCCCACTACTGACCCGCCGTTGTTGTAATAGCCTACTTGACCACCTTGATTCATAGTGGCTGCGCTTCCAGCCGCTGGAGCAGCAGCTTGACTTCCGTTATTGATTGCTCTGAGTATTTGCAGGTTGTTTCCTCTATTAACAGAAGCTCTATTGACAACGAACTCGCCCGGAGTAAGCATAGCTGGAACAGTATCAGTTCCTCTAGGAATAAACATGCCTCTGCTTGCGTAAACTACTCCACCTCTAGCAAAACCGGCTGCGCCCTCTATATTCGATGATGCCTCAGCTAAGCCTTCACGGAATTTAATATTTGCTTGATTAATAGTCATTTCAGCTGTTTGCACCTGCATTTGAGCCATGTCAACCATGTTCTCGCCAATCGCACCAAGTGCGCCAGCGCGCTCTCTAATCCTAGCTTCTATCTCTTCTTGTTCTCTAGTTTGACCAGCTACCATTGCTGCCGCTCTTGGGTCTGTTACACCTCTAGCACCAAGGGCCGCTTGAGCAGCACGCTGTTCGACAGTTCTTATGTCAATGCCATCTATTTCTGTTACACCGGCTTCTCTTTGTTTTCTAATGCTTTCTAAAGCTTGAGCGAGAACATCTCCGCTTAAGCCTGAAGCATCGCCAGAAGCTATAAGAGACGTTGCGGCCTGAGCAGCCATACCTTGGAAGAAGCCTTCCGTGTCTCCACCTATAAGTTTATCAAGTGACTCTCTCTCTAGCGCATTTTTCTTTTTAAGGATGTCAAGTTCTTGTTTATCCGCCTCGATAAGAGCTTTGGTGACTCCGACTAGTTCTGCTTGAGCTCTTATTATCTCATTTCTTTTGTCTGCATCTAAACCTGCGGCTCCTCCAAATCCTCCGGGCCTATTAGCCCTCATTTCAAGAGATGCAAATTGACCAGCTAGATTTCCACTGGCATTTCTTATGTCTGCCCCAGTTCCAGTTGTTAACGCTCCTGCTCCAAGTCTACCAGCTGTAAGGTTAAACTTCTCAATCGCAGCATTTCTTCTTTGCTCTGCAGTAACTGCTGTGCCGCCAAACTTAGCGGCTATCTGCGCTGCTTCTAGCTGCAGATCGACAGCCTGTTTTTGGGTTGCAATCAAATTCTGCTCTGCTTTAATTCTAGCTGCAGTTAATTTTATTATGGTGTTTTCGTGAGCCTGCATCGCTTCAGCGGCTGCAAGGGCTCCACTTCCTAACTTGGCTACTTGCCCCTGTAGGTCAGAAAATACTTGAGAAAGGTCAAGCGTTCCATTTCTAAGTGCGGCCAACTGCTCAGGAGTTAAGCTTTCGGCTCTTCCAGCTATAACTTTACCAAGCTCACTGTCTGCAGTAACTCCAGCGGCACCCAGAAGCGCCTCTGTTATATCGCTCTTAATGGCTTCATCAGTACCTCCCCTGTCAAATGTAGTATTGGCAAGAACTGTAGGAAGGTTTGATGAGAACTCTGAAGCTTGCTCTAATAAATCAAACTGTCTATCGGCAGCCGCCGCTGCTTCGCTATCTCCAGCTCCAGACGCAACAAACTGCTGCCTGACCCTGTCTCTAGCTTCTTGAACTGCTGCGCCTGCGTTCTCACCCAAAGCAATATTTTGCTGCGCTTCTCTAAGGGTGTTTACGGTTTGATTCCAACTATTAGCGCCCGTTTGTAAACTATCTAGGAAATTGCCAACCCCTAAACTTGCAGCCCTGAACGCCGAACTGACCTTCAATATATCAGCCTGCATTTTAATTTGAGCTTTATTTGCTTCGGCCAATATAAATGCGGACTTAGCTGTACTCTCTAGTTCTTCTGCGAGTTCTGGGAACTTCTTACTTAATTCTAGTATTCTCTTATTAAGTTCGGCCTGACTTGCAGCGCTAGACCCGATGCTTCCAGCAAGGACTTTAGCTTGCCCTTCTAGTTGTTTCTCTCTTTCTCCAGCTCTTTCTTTATCGTGTTTTGCTATTGTTTTAATTTCTTCCCTTGCAGAGTCAAAGTCTGTCATGATATTATCAAACTGCTGCTCCGATCCTGTGCTCTGGAACTTCTCAAAAGACTTTTGCAAAGAAGGTAGAATATTTTTGTCTAAGTTTGTTTCAGCTATTCTAGCCTGTTTTTCGTTTATTGCCTTTTGTCTTTTTTCTTCTCTAGATGGCCCTATACCCAAGGCGTGCATTATTTCATCTTTAAAGAATCCACCAGCACCACCAAGAGCTCCACCTATTGCTGTACCTATGGGGCCAAAGAAGGAGCCTATTGCCGCACCAGTCGCAGCTCCAGCGAGCGTATCACTAAGCCTGCTTGACATCATCTCCACGTCAACATTGCCTTCAACCATACCTCTAGCTGTGATTAGGTCTGCTGGATCACCCGATCCTAATGCTTTTTCAAACTGCTGATTTTGGTAGTCTTGAACCATTGCAAACGCACCAGTTGCAAGGCCGGCTGCCGCTGGAGCCATCCGCATACCCAAGCGTCCAGCACCCCTAAGAGCACTGCCGCCTGCAGCTAGAGCCCCACGGAATCCTCGTCGACCCCCAGTAATATTTCTCATTGCGTTTTTGAGTCTCTTTTCGATCTCAGTAAACCTTAGCCCAAGAGTCTTTCCACCTTTCCTTATAGATTTGTTTAATTGTTCGACTTCCTTTTGTTTCAACATAAATTCGTGGCCTAGACCATCCAGTTCCTTAGTAATTTCTTTCTTCTTTTTAATGATTGCTTTCTCAGCTGCAATGCTCTT
>MDSZ01224028.1_pt1 | contig 18442 bp, 8 predicted proteins | sample 811201 | NCBI WGS metagenome assembly MDSZ01 (sample SAMN05326647, study PRJNA326480) | marine metagenome | isolation source: seawater | place: Indian Ocean: North | collected 2010
AAAAAAAGAGAGATCTTTCAAACCATATGTACATGTAGGGTTTAAGGTATCATGATACCTTAAACTAAAGCGCCATTTTTTTTGGGATGCTTTCTTTTGAGAGAGACCTTTTTGGACCCGACACATTTTAAGAAGAAAAAGAAGACAAAGATATGGGTTTGACGAAGACGTACCTTCTCTCGTACAACCTCTCGTTGGCAGTCGCGTGGCTCTTCGTCGTCGCGCAGACGCTCGCCGAACCCAATCCAAACTTGGTCTACGACACCGTGCGACCGATTTTACTCTGGGCACAAACCGCCGCCGTTTTGGAAATCGGCCACGCGTTTTTCGGCATCGTGAAATCACCGGTCGCGCTGACGTTTTTCCAAGTGTTTTCGAGAGAGTGGACGCTTTGGGTGATGCTCGTTCTGACACCAGAAACGAGAGTGGCGAACGTGGATGCGATTGGAGCGGTGGTGAACGCGGTGGTGCCGTCGTGGGCGGCGGCGAGAGTCGAGGTACCGATAAAGATGGATGTGAATGCGAAAACGTTGTGCATCGCCTGGGGAGTCACCGAGGTGGTTCGATACCTGTTTTATTTCTTTAGAGTTTTGAACCCGAAACGCGAACCTCCGAAAGTTTTGGTGTGGTTGAGGTATACGTTGTTTTTGGTTTTGTACCCGCTCGGCGTGGCGAGCGAGTTGGCGTTGGCGCACGCGAGCCTCGAGCCGTTGGCAAAGTCGAAAATATTGGACGTGTTGCAGATGCCGAACGCGATAAACGTCAGTTTACACGGACCGACGTTGATGAGGGTGTTTATGTGTTGTTACTTGCCTCTGTGGCCGTTGTTGTTTTCGTACATGTTGAAGCAAAGAAGGAAAGTTTTGGGCGCGACAAAGAGAAAGACGCGCTGATTTTTAGTAGTAAATCGTAAAAAAAACACAGAGATGTGTTGCCTTTTCTGTTCAATTAATATACAATCATAAATGCTACACGGTAATCATAAACTACGCACTATCTAGTTCGATTCGAGCACATACCTTTCTCGGCGGCATGTGATTATCCGACCTAACACTATCACATAAACAACGGCGTCCTCTCGTCGAAATCGTCAAACAAGACTTTCGCAAAAAAACGTTTCGTCTTGCCCAACGTCCACACCAGCACAAAGTGCACGAAAAACACGCCAAAGAATATCGCGTTGACGTTAAAACACGCTTGCCATCGCATGACATTGATTGCCTCCGTCGGCCATTGCATTCCGAAGTACCCGTGCATGACATCCACGACTAAAATGTACAAGCAACACGCGAAAATCGGCAGGCCCAAATAACACTTGGGAAACGTCAAGCGGCCTAAACACGCCTCGCCGAAGAGTAGAATCAAGTTAATCCCGTACGCGAAATAATACCTCTCGTTTAAATAGCATTCCCTGGCTTTCGGATCGAGCAACGTTTCTAGTTTTCCTTGTTCGTCGTCTGCGGCACATCTGGGTAAGAAAATCATTCTCCCCCACTCGTACGCGTCCAAAGCTAACGCCAACGTAAACGCCGTGGAATATAACATCACCACCCAATGCCCGAGTCTGTTCGTTTTCCGAGAATGACCGACGTACCGCACCGATTCTTCTTTCGTGTAGTGTCCAAACACGCCTTTCACGCTCGCTACCGTCGCTACTCCGAAAAACGCCGTCAACACTAAAACTGACCACTCGTAATACTCCGCGTACTCTTCTAATCCGTTCGGCGCTCGGCCGACGCACGCGAGAAACCACGAGACATTTTCGTAATAACAGTACATCAAACACAACATCAAGCACATCAATCGGTACAAAAGTAACACGATTCCGCCGATTTTATCTCTCTTTCCGCTGTTGTTGTTTTTGGTGGTGTTGTTTTCTCCGCTTGTGCCGCAAATCATCCCGCTCTTCCACGTCATCTCTCCCGTCAAGCCTCCGCAATACGCCAAGCTTCCCGCCTGGCGATGTAAGTGCACGTTATCCCCCGCGTACCCGAACCACGTGATTGTCGCGCACACCGTAAACGTGGCGAACACGAATCGCAACGGATTGTTCGTCCAATCGAGCGCGGAATCGAGCGTTTCGAACGTTTTGGAGAGGTGCGAGGTCGACGCGTCGAACGCTTCCGCGAACGCTTCCAATCCTCCTCCATTTGGTGCATCACTTATGAAGTCCGCGGGGAATGGAAAATCATCATCATCATAATCATTTCTTCTTCCTTCTTTGGTAAAAAACCACCCTTTGACGAGCGAAGACGTAAACGACGTAAACGACGACATTCTTTCGATGGTAGTATAGTGGTGGTGGTGGTCTTCTTCTTCTTCTTCTTCTTTGTCGTCGTCGTCGTCGTCTCGTGAGTATAGAGAGAGACATAAATGGGTCCCCAAAATGTACTCAGTCCCTCATATAAAAAACAACAGAGTGTTTAGGGTGTGTACAATTTAGGGTATCAAAAAAATGGAACAGAGAAAACCCTCCTCCTCTCTCGCCTTTTTTTTGCGCGTTGGATTCGGAAAGGTTTTTGTGCGAACTCCACACGACTACACTTTCGCGCGCTTTTTTGCGTTGCGTTGAACGGCCACGAAACCACGTCGTCGTCGTCATGATCACAAAAAACGCGACTTTGTTGACTCCTTTTTTGTCGTCGTCAAAAAGAACAACAACGACGCAAAGTCTCGGCGCTCAAAGACGACACCAACACCCTACGAAAGGGACTAATGATGCGATTGTGTCTTTTGTATCTCTAAAGCGACTTTGTTCTGTAACTGTCAAAGCGCCGAATGTGATGCGAAGACCAAAAGCGGTGTTGTCGTCGGTCTCGTCAAAAAGAACGACGCAAAGCGGCGCTCGACGACACCAACACCCTACGAAAGGGAATAATGATGCGATTTTGTCTTTTGTATCATCTCCGCGACGTTCTGTAACTGTCGCGCCGAATGTGATGCGAAGACCAAAAGCGGGGGTTTTGTCCGAAAACGACGACGTTGAAAACCATCATCATCCCGATGAAGAAGATGATGATGATGATGCCAATACTACTAAAAGAACCCCGGAAGAAGGAACAACAACACCAACGCGACGACGAGCGACGGGCGCATTTGCGGCGCTCGCGACGAGCACGCTTTTGCAAAGTCGTCTTCGTTTCGATCGTTCTACTAATAATACCATCGTTGCAGAGGCGATGCCGGCGTTCCAATTCGAGGAAGACGGGTTGAAAACGGCGTCGAGCGGGTTGCGATACGCAGACGTGGTCGTCGGCACGGGGGCATCGCCGACGAAAGGACAAACGATTCAAGCGCATTACACGGGACGGTTGACGAATGGACGAGTGTTCGATAGTTCGTACGACCGAGGTTCGCCGCTCAAGTTTAAAGTCGGCGTGCGACAAGTGATACAAGGGTGGGACGACGGCATTCTCGGCGCCGAAGGCATCGAAGGCATGAAAGTAGGCGGGAAGAGAGTACTCATCATACCACCCGAGTTAGGGTACGGCGCGAGAGGCGCAGGTGGAGTTATACCAGGAAACGCGACGTTACAATTCGACGTCGAGTTGGTCGCCGTCTTGTAACCGCCGCGTCGCGCGCGCGCGGACGCGGAGAGAGAGAGAGAGAGAAAAAAAAAACGAGAGAAATCGAGAGAAAGAGAAAGAGATCATTGTTCTGTTACTGTGCATCCTACGTATTTCGTCGTCGTCGTCGTCGTCGTCGTCGTTCCTTTTGTACCTCGTGGTTTCCTTTTTTACCCGGCTGCGACGAAAGCGCTTTCGCCGTCGCGCTTTCTTCTTTGCGCAATAATTTTGACGTCGTGTCAGATTTTGTGATCTTTCTTTCGGGAGGACTTTATCCAAAAGAAATCACCACATTATATCATGCCTATTTTCTGAACCTTAAAGACAGCCGCGGACGGTTTGGCGTACGCCGTCGGCGCGAAGGAGTCCATGCAGGGCACGGGCGTGTGGTCTGGCGTCAAAATGTCGCGCACCGCGGCGAAGAAGCCCAGTAAGCCGCAACAACAGCGCGGGAACGATCCCAACAAAAGATTCGGAAACACCCCCGGGAAAGGAAAGAAGTAGATATGTCCTTCTTCCTCTCTTCTTTCCGACGACACGGAGAAAAAAAAGCGCGCGATGATGATGATGATGATGATGATGGAAGTGACGCGCACAACACGACGCGAGTGATCACCAACGGTCTAAGCCGGGCTTCACGTCGGTCGCGGCCGCCGATGGTGTGATAGCACTCCTCTCAATCTCGCATTTTTGCGCTTTTGTTTGGTCTTCAAAAGGACGTCGTCATCATACAACGATACACATTTTGTTATTATGAATAATAAAGATACATTAAAAACACATTTCCACCGCGCGGGGGGAAGTCAAAACGACCACCACCACCATCTCTCTCTCGTCTCTCGTCTCTCTCTCTCTCTCTCTCTCTCGTCTCTCTCTCTCTCTCTCTCTCTCTTCCAAAGTCGACCTGGGTGTGTCCCGAGGAAGGCCTTTTCCCTAAACCCTAAACCCTAAACCCTCTTCGTGAAGGAAATTTCAAAACGAAAAAATGCGCCACAAAACGCGCGCGACGACGACGACGACGATGCGGCGAGAGAGGAGGACGAGCGCGAGCGCGCGGCGTTCGGACGACGACGACGACGCCACGCGACGCCCTCCTTCGCGCGTGTTTCTCCTCGTCGACGTCTCTTCGAAAGCGCGCGACGGGGACGCCACGTCCATCGCGCGAACCTTCGCGAAGCGATTTTTAACGCCTCGATGCGTCGTGCGCGATGACGACGACTTTAAAAGGAATGGTGGTGGTCGCGTCGACGCGATAAGAAAAAGGGACGGTCGACGAGAGAGACGAACGGGAGGAAGACGCGTCGCGACGATTCAGACGAGGTTTTGCGCGAGGTTTTACGACGCGTCTACGACGCCGTCGCGGATGGATGCATTCGTCAAAAAAGCGATTGTAATGCTCGAAAGAGAAGAGGAAGAAACGTCGACGAAAACGACGACGACCGAGACGACCAATACGAACACGAGTTTTGGAAGAGGAAACCACAAACGAATAAAAGGAGAAGGGAAGAAGAAGAAGAAGAAGAATATATCCGCGTCGTCTGCGGCGATTGGCCACTTCCGATCGATCACCGCGGAAAGCGTCGAACAGTTTTTGCGCCTGTACGATAAATTGACGGAGATTTTAGATGAAAGCGACGAGGAGAAGACGATGTCGAATAGGAATGGCGAGGAGAGGAGTGAATTCAAGAGGAAGAAAAAACGCGAGCGATTCGGGAACTTTGCGAAGTACTTGTTGCAAGCTTTGGCAGACATGGAGAAACCGGATGAAGACGAGAACGAGGAAGAGGATGTCGATGACGATGAGGACGACGGGGATGCTATCGCGACGAGCGCATTTGTGGATGATTACGAGAACGGGGAAAGTGATGTAGAAACAAGCGATTCAGATGACGCCGATGAAAGAGACGATGGCATAGGCGGTATCGCAGAGAGCGACGAAGATGAAGACGAGGACGACTTAGACGAGGACGAAGACGAGGAGAAATACGCGATGCTCGTCGTTTTAGCAAACATGGATGGCAATAACGACGATATTGCGGAGATGAATGTAAAATTGGAACGGCACGGAGAGCACAAAATTGATCGAGAAATCTTTTCTGGCTTCCGCGGCGTTGAAGCGCAATTGAAGCGCGAAAATATCCGAGCGCACTGTCTGCGCCTCACATCGAGTTATTCTGCTTCAAACGATGGCAATACCAACGATGTGCGAGAATACGTCGAGTTGTTTCGCGATATATTCGGAGGGTGCGCCGCTCGTGCGGACACCGTAACGTCAGCAATTGGAACTGTTCCGTCGTGTTGGCTCTTGAATGACTTGTTACCAAATGGTACCGTAGCGAAAAAGAGCTATCCGACTCTGTCGACGACGGCGAAAGAGACGAAAGAGACAAAGATAAGAACGACTGAAATTTTCGTTCAATCCAGGGACGGACGCGAAGATTGTCTGAGCACGGCTTCTTCTACTTCCGAGAACTTCAGTGGTGTGAAGCAAATAACCATTAAAGGGTGCCTTGATCGTAGCGCGGTGTGTTTCTCGAGTTTAGATTACGCGAAAACGATGATATTAAAAGTCAACGATGGAAACGGCGAAGGATTACTCCTCACCCTAGGCGTTAAAAACGCGTACGCCGAGTGTGATATCATCGCGGAACAAAATTTCAACGATGAAGACGCCGAACGAGAAGATGTTGCAAATGATTCTAGAGAGCAAAGAGTACTAGCGGTTTTGAAACCATTGAGCCGGACTTCATTCAGTTTAACGCCTGCGCGCACAGGGGAGACTGAAATCTTTCGAGAAGTAATGGCATGCGAAGAGGGTGTGCGGAACGTTCGACAACAACAACACCAACAACAACATCGCTACAGTTTGGAACTTGTAAGAAATGCATTTTCTCTTATCAACGAAGGAAAACCGAGAAAGCTTCGAGCGTGCGAAGATATTTCCAGACTTTTTCAATTGACGCTTGGTGGATCTAAATGGCACACACCACCACCAACGACGACGACTCACACAGCGACAACAACGACAACGACAACGACGTCGACAAACAATTTAAACAAGCACGTCGAAGAAGATGATCAGTCACTAAACATTCCATCGTCGCAACACACGACATCGACTACATTTGAAGAGGCGAAGGAACATTTCGACGCCGACGGGATGGAGGAAGATGATGACAATGAAAAGAAAAGAAAAGATGAGATAGCCAACAATGAAGAAGAAGATAGGGTAGAGGAGTATTATTCGAGCGCGTTTGCAGATTTGACGCAACTCGTAACGCCTCGAGACAACACTGCTTCGATGCCAATCGTCGAGCGTCTCGAGAAATGGTATGGCGTCGAGATGAATAATAAAAAACGTTCTTTCGCCTCTTTGGGCGCGGCAGCGACGGGTACGGCGGGCATGAGATTGCTCGCATCCATCTCTCGTTGTAAACAGAAACACAAAGAATCAGTGACAGCAAATGATACCTCATCTATGCTTCTGGACGCGCTCGATGCTCGATTTGAGAACGAGTTTATATCGGTAAAGAGAAGTTCGGATGCTCGATTTGACGGTATGATTGACTACGAGGACCCGCGTTCGCCGGAAAAGTTTACGCGTGTGCGCGGTCATTCTAACGCGTTTGATTTACCGAAAAGTCCACCATCAGCGATAAAAAGGAAGAAGAAAACTTTCGGTGCGTCAAATGGCGGTGCCGGTCTTCTCTCGCCTTCGAAGATGGACAGAAAGAAACGGCAACAAACTACCACTCGAGACGCAGCAGCGGTGAACTTTGAAGCGGAAGACGACGGGTTCTCGCCGAAGAAAACATTCAAAAGTCCTCGACGAAAGGTTGCGAAGAGCACTCATCCTACTCCGGAGGTCAAAAATGGGGATACAAAAATTGGACTTTGGACGGTTGGCCCAGAGCCGGAGTGTTTCAACGCCGCAAAAGAGATGTATGTCGAATTCATTGAAACCAAATGCGCAAAATCGAAGGACGAGCGGGATCCCGATTTAGGGGAATTTTCTAGAAAAATCGTCAAAAAACTCGCGGTTTCGTTGGCGAAACGTCGATGCGTCTTGGACAAGGCGAGCAATGTCAAAGCTTGGGGTGAAATTCTGAGGGAGACCATGGAAACTTTGTGCGTGGATCGAAAGGAGTTGAAAACGAAATACAAACGGAATCTATCCGAGAAAGGATTGAAGAGACGAGAGTATCTCATACAAATTCATATAAGATTGACTTTACACGCATTGCGGTCGATTAAAGGCGATAAGATACCATTCATTGCGAATATGAAACCAGTCACCGGTAGCGCGCCCGTAGCGAAAGAGATGTCTAGGAAACGGCAAGAAATCCAAGAGGATTCGGCTTCTGCCAAGGAGACGGCAAAAGCGGTCACGAAGCTCGTCGAGGATATATTTTTCCTCCTTGATCTCGAGAAAGGCACGAAAGATTTTCTCGAATCCGACGTCGAACCGTATTACGGCAAGTTTTGCCCAGAGTGCATTGGGATGATATTGCACAATCTCAACGTGTCGACAAAATTGACTTCTCGATACCAAGTCGTCGTGGGAAAGAATGCCAACGGCAAAGAAGATAAAAGCGCTGCGACGAGAAAAAGCGGGCGAGCTCCATTTTCGCTACCACCAGCGAAAAAGAATGCTTCCTCGCAACAACAAACCGCTGGTCTTCGTCGTTCGCCAAGAAAGTTGGGCGGTGACCAAACGAATGTGAACAATACCGCATTAGCGCTCGTGAATCATCACCAGCCATCGACATCGTCCGCTTCCTCGGCATTTCAGCAACAAACTCGGATAAAAGTGCTTAAATCTGTTAAATCAAATAAAACGCGCGTCGTCGAGCAGAAACCGCTCTCGCCGAGAACGAAAGCTGCTCAAAAGCGGCGTCAAAACGAGACGTCTCGTTTGCAAATGAGCAACAGAGACGGTGCGAATAACGGAAATTATACATACGCTAACGCCATGGTGGGAGGTTTGAATACTGTTCCCAAGAATAGGTTCGCCAAGAACACGGGTGCTAGCGTCTCTCGAAATGGCGACATGAAACCGCGACAGTTGACGCACGCATTTTCTCAACAACCTCTACAAACGCCTCTGCCTCCTTCGAAAAACATCGGCATCACTCGAGGAGGTGGCGATAGATTCGCCGTACATAGCACGCCTTTATCTTACTTGGGCGGTGGTGTAGACAGCACCCCGAGAAGAGTTCCAGACACGAACAACAACACCGCCGTCGTCGAAAGCACGCCCATGCAATCATCCGGGGGAGGAGGAGGAGGAAGAGGAGGAACGAGCGGTGCTCGTCGAAGGTCGCGTCCCTCCTCCGGTGGTGGCATGGACGCGAACAACAGCAATTCGTACATCATTGAACAAACCCCTCTTGAAACGAGCCGTCGTCCAAAGTTCACGCCGGCCTCTGGTGGTGGCAATAACAGACCGTCCTCATCGCAAAAACGCCGGAAACAAGAACTCGAAGAAGTGGTGGCGGAAACGCCGCCAACGAAACACGCGACGACGAGAAGCGGTAGACTCGTCCAAGCGGCTTTGGATAATAACAGCAACAAGAAAAAGAATCAGCAGCACGCTCGTAATAGTTAGTTTATAGCGCACAAAATGTAGATACTAGTACGTAGAAATACACGACGCGCGTACGATAAGATACCCCCCCCCTTACCTGTTTGTCTTTCCTTTTCTGTTTCGACGTCACTAAATGATTCCCAATGTCATCCCCTTCCTCACCATCGTCGTCGTCGAACGAAAACGAAAACGAAAACGAGGAGAATGGCATCGGAACGAAAAACCTCCTCCTCTACCTCTACTGTTTCTTTACCACCTCTCTCGTCGGCGGCACCATCTACGGCTATCCCGCTTTACGAAGACAATTGATACATTTAGGCTCGACTGTTCCCGAGAAAAAGCTCGGCGCCGCCTACACCGCGGGCGCGTGGTCAGTCCAAGGAGGACGATTAATCTTTGGGATCTTGCGAGATAAGTTCGGCACACGGCGAATCACGCAATTTTCATTCGCGTGCGTGATTGCCGGCGCGTTCGGAATCGCGTTTCAATCCGTATCTAATGAATACGCTTTAGGCGTCAATCTTTTCCTTCTTGGCCTCGGTTCTGGAGCGCAGTTGTGCGTGCAACCAGTGGCACAGTTGTTTCCAAAACATAGCGCGTTATTTATGAGCGGGCTGAGTGGAGCATTTCAAGTGAGCGGAGTGGTGTACGCGGTGTTAGTTGAGATTGCAAAGAAGACGAGTGAAGAAGGCAGGTTGACGTTCGCGTACGGCGGCGTCTTCACGGGAGCGATTGGGTGTATGTTCGTTTTGGCGTTTTGGACGCTGCCGAAATCGCCGAGCTTTATTAGCGGGAAGGAGTTAAACGGGACGGAGAGTGAGGACGATGTGGTGGACCCCATCGATGGGACGATCATGGTGCATTTGAGTGGGAAAGAACAAATGCGTACGAATGAGTACATTGGATTAGTGTTGTGGTTTACGGTACTCGTCACGCCGTTTCAATATTATGTTGGGAGTATTGGATGGCATTTGGAAAGGTTAGGAGACGACGATGGGACCATGACGAACGCGTTTGCGATGGTATACGGTTTAGCTGCGCTTTTTGCTCCAGTTGGAGGGCTGGTAGCGGATAAGTTTGGTTTAGGTGTGACCATGGCATTTGCGTCGACTGCGGTTGGGTCGAGTTTTTTCGTGTTAGAGTTAGGCGGAACGAATATAGAGTTAGAAGCGCACAGCGTAGGTTTAGTTTTGTACGCGGTCGGTAGATTGATCGTTTTTGCGATGTTTTTTAGTTCCATTGGGAAGATGTTTGGGTATAAGTATTACGGTTTATTAGTCGGGTGGGGGATGTTCATCAGCGCGGTGTTTTCGACGTTGCAGTATCCGTTGATTGCCATCGCATTGGAGGGAGACTACGCGATTTCAAATTACGCGTGCGGGATCGGGTGCTTGTTCGCGGTTTCGTATTGCGCGGCGATGTACGCGTGGGAGAAAGAGGGCACGAGCGCGTTCGATCGATTAAAGTACAAGAAAGTTCTCGCTTAATAGTAAAATTACATCGCATGTACCTAGGATCGCGCGCACCAACTCGAATTCGCGCGAGCTGCTTTGTCCTTCTGTTTTATATTCTTTTCATTTTTCCTCAAAAGAAAGGAAACTTGAAGATCGATCGAGAAGCACGCCACCAGCATGTCGACAAAATTCCTCGGCGGCATGCGTGGCCTGACCAAGTTCGTGGAGAAGATCAGGAACTGCGCGAATCAGGTGAGATGGAGGGTTCTTTGTTCTCTCCTTTCTTTCTTTCTTTCTTTCTTTCTTTCTTTCTTTCTCTCTCGAGACGCCGACGGGAGAATTGGATCTCGTTGAAGACCCGTCGGCGTCTTTTCTTCTCTCTCTCTCTTCGCGAAAGGGTCCGACGCGCGCGTTCGTTCGTTCGTTCCTTCGTTCGTTCGAGTGTAGGTGTCGTGTTGTATCCGCATCTCTCCGTCCATCGCTGACAAACAAACGGTGCGCTTTGAAACATCATCGCGATTTGGAATACGGGAACACACAGGAGGAAGAGAAGTTGATCGTCGTCGAGGAACTCGCGAAACTGCGCCGAAAGTTCAAAAAAATGGACCAACTGGTCCCGTACGACCGGAAAAAATACATCTTGAAGTTACTCTACATTTCGATGCTCGGATACGAGTGCGATGTTGGACACGCGGAAGCGGTGGGTTTAATCAGTCAACCGAAATACGCGGAAAAACAGGTAGGGTACATGGTCACGTCGGTGATTTTGAACGAAGAGAACGATTTTTTGCGGATGGCGATTAACAGCGTGAGGAACGATGTGGTGTCGAAAGACGAATCCTTCCAATGCTTGGCGTTGGCATGCATTGCAAACGTCGGCGGTGCAGAGTTTGCGGAGAGTTTAGCTGGGGACGTGGTGAACGTTCTGTTGTCGACCACCATAAGGCCTTTGGTGAGGAAGAAGGCGGCGCTGTGTTTGTTACGGTTGTTTCGAAAAATGCCGGATATTCTGAACCCAGACGAGTTTTCGGCGAAGATGGCATATTTGTTAGAGGAGAAGGATTTGGGGATCTGTTTAGCGGTGGTGACGTTGTTGGATGGGATCGTCTCGGTGGAGGATTATCGCGGGTACGAGAATTGCGTTTCGCCATTGGTGAATTTGTTGGAACGGGTGGTGAAAAATCAAGACGTATTGCCGGAGTATTTGTATTACGGGATCCCTGCGCCGTGGTTGCAAGCGAGAATTATGCGGGTGTTGAGGAAGTTTCCGACTCCGGAAGATGCGGAGACGTTGGGTGCAGAATTGGCGATTTTGAAGAAGATTTTAATCGGGACGGAGAAGGTGGCTAACGTGAACAAAAATAACGCGTTGAATGCGGTTTTGTTTGAAGTGATCTCGTTGACGACGTCGTTGGAGTTTTCGACCGAGTTGTTGGACCAGTGCGCGACGCAGTTGGGGGAATTCGCCAAGAACACGAAAGAGCCGAATGTCAGGTATTTAGGTTTATCTGCATTGGTGAGGTTAGCGAGTAGTCCGGACACGTTAGAGGTGGTGAAACCTTTAAGAGAAACCATCGTGGAAGCTTTGAGAAGTGCGGACGTGAGCATTCGAAAGAGAGCGTTGGGTTTGTTGTTTGCCATGTGCGACCACACGAACGCGAGAGATATTGTTGATGCGTTATTGCAATACGTCGAGGACCGGGACGATGATTACGAAATCCAAGAAGAGTTGGCCTTGAAGTGCATGATTTTAGCCGAACGGTTTAGCGAAAAAGATCGATTGTGGTACGCTTCGGTGGCCATGCAATTGATCGATAAACTAGGTGATTGCGATTACGAAGTGGTTTCGGACGACGTGTGGTTTCGATTAGTCCAAGTCGTCACGAATGATCCGAGTTTACACGCGGCGGCGGCAAAATTGGCGTTGGGGAAATTGCTCGGTGGTGCAAAAGCAGCCGCGGAAAACAATAAAGAAAACGGGGTGAATGGACTTGGCAATGTTCTCGCGAATATTAATGATGCTGCTGACGGTGGCAATGAGGTAGACTTTTTCGGTCAACCGTCTTCTACGACGCAACACCAACAAACACAATCGCAAAGAGTGCGGCACGAAACACCGCCGCATGACATGTTGTTGAAATCTGCTGGGTACATACTCGGTGAATTTGGGTACTTGATCGCGAACGAACAACACTGTTCAGTGAAACGATACGTGCCCATACTTATTTCAGGGTTGGAACAATCGTCTGACTGTCGCACACGACAAATTTTAGCCTCGAGTTTATGTAAAATTTGTTGTCGTAAAGGGTGCGATGCTGCGTCGAAACAACTCGTCCTTGATGGACTTCAATCTTGTCTGACAGATATAGACGAAGAGTTGCAGCAGAGATGCACAGAGTATCTTGGAATTATTAAAAGTGGCGATACGGCTTTGTTCAAGGCTTTGGAGCCGATGCCGGAGTATCCGAAGAGAGATTCTTGGCTCGAGAAGATGGTACAAACTACGGAAGGCGAAGATGATTCTATCTTCGCCTCCGAACGAGCCACGGCTGAATACAAAAGCGTCGAGAAGAGAAGTGGCATGAGTAATAACAACATGTTAGATTTAGGAGCGATTGCGGAAGAAGAAGAAGAGGAGGAACCAACGACTACCGGCGGAACGATTGATTTAGACGAATTGTTAGGATTACCGTCGTCGAAGCCCAATGTGAATGTAAGTGGGAGTAAACCGTCGTTATCAATGCTTCCGGCACCTTCTATTTCTTCAGTGAATGCTTCCACTTCAGAAGCTATAGATGACTTGCTCGGAGGCTTGATGCTCGGTGGCGGAGGCGGCGGAGACGCTTCAAACGCTTCAACGACAGCAAACGCCAACAATGATCCGTTCGGATTGAATTTGGGCAATGGTGGTAACAACGTAATACCATCAGTAAAGCAAAAGCAACAACAACCGCCTTCTCAGCAGAAAGATCTCGCCGCGTTAGTGGGTGGCGTTGACGATCCATTTGGCGTCGTTCCAGCGCAGCAACAACAAAGGAAGAGGTTCCTAGAGCCGACGGTGAACGTCGAAGAGTGCGTCCGCAAACTTGTCTCTCAAGATTCGGGTGTATTATACGAAGACACTGAACTTCAAATAGGCATTAAAAGTAAATGGCAAGGTTCTCGAGGTCGTTTGGCGTTGTATCTCGGAAACAAAACCGAGAAGAATATCCAATTTTCGCTCTCGGTGGACGACATACCGGAAGTGAAGACACAACTCGCGCCGTTACCACAAGATATTGGTCCTAAAATGCAAGTTCAGTGTCAAATGCAGTGCGCTTGTTACGCTGTCTTCGTCAATGCGCCAAAATTGCGTGTCACTTTCGATGGTCGAGACATACCTCCTATCGAGCTTCCGATTCACGTGGCGAAATTTTACTCTGTTGCGCAACAGACGCAACCGCAAGATTTCTTTGCCAAGTGGCACCAAATGTCTGCAATAGCACAAAAACAAAAAGTTATTGACGTGAACGCACAGTGTGCTGGTCTTTCGACCGTATGCAACGTCTTGAAAAACGCCAGGTGGACGATACACGAGCGCTTAGATCCCAATCCTGCCAACGCCGTTTTTGGCGCTCGGTTCTTCAGCGAGCAAAACGGCGAGTTACCCTTATCGCTCCGTTTAGAATCCGATGCTACGAACAGTTCGAGATTCCGAGTGACCGTCGTGAGCGTCGATTCAAACCTTAGCAATGCGGCCATGCGCATCGTGGAGCGCGCTTTGGTCTACTAGTTATTCTTAGTTCAAAGGGAGAAAATTGTGATGTGTTTTTGTATTTTACAAGATTTCTCTTCGTCTTAAACTAGTGTCTTCTTCATTCATCGTACCACTCCCGTCTTCTATTTTCAGCAGCACTTGCCGCTATTTCGCGTCTACGTAAGCTATTATTCTCTTCATTGTTATTGTTATTGACGTCGCCGTTGTCGGCTACGTTTCCGTTCTCCTCCTCGGCTTCATCCTCCGAGTCGCTGCTCAAACGGGTTTCTCTCCTTCGTCTTGGCTCGTCTCTATGCTGTCCAAACAACACTCCGGCTCTCCTCAGCACCCCTCTTTCGTCCTCTTCTTCCTCATCGTCCTCGCCAAAACCTCTACCGGCTAACCGAATATCCACTCCATTTCCGCTACCGACGTTTTCTCGAAACAAAAACTTCACCACCTTTGGTGTCTTTACCACTCTTCTCCCAGTCATCTCTGGATACACGCTCCACAAAAAGAAATACAAATGTCCAACCGCGCATCCTAGCAAATCCACCACCGGGCTCGATCCCAAAAAAGTACTAAACGCCAACAACACCCAAGGCAAGTACGGCGCCGTGAACGAAAACAATCCGAGAAAGGACATGTTCACATTTTCGTTTTTCCGTCCCCAGACGTACACCATCATGAAGGTTAAACTGGAGCCCAGAAATTGCACGTTTACGAACGGGGCAATCATCGTTAACAGCGACGCCCCGAAGAGGAGCATCCAGAAAAAATCCGCGGATTTGCCTCGAAACGTGCCTTCTTCGAGCATTCGGCAGTATCTCGCCAGGAAAAACATGTGGAAAATGAAATCTAAACCCAAAGCGCCGAAGAAGAAAAAGTTGGTGACCAGACGCCAGAATTGATATTCTTTGAAGACCAGGTTGGAGTTGAAGTAGACCGAGAACGGGGAGATGACCTGCACGCAAAAGAGAGAGAGAGAGAACGAGAGAACGCGTCAGTCCCGCTCTTTTTCCTGCTCCGGGTTTGCAAAGCGATTGGATTTTTCGACGACGAAAAATGCTCTGCGTATAAAAAAAAAGAATTGTTTTTTACCTCTAAAGCGCACCCGGCGGTGATCAAGAACGACATGGTTAAGTAACACCGGGTCACGATTGGCGTTTGGAGGTACCACTCTTCCAAGTTCATGAGTGGTTGTTGGTGGTGCGCGCGCGCGCGTTTTGGTGCCGTTGAGGATGTCGTTCGACCTCTTCTTTTTTCTGTCGTTTTTTTTCTCTCGACTTTTCTTTTTCCAAAGACTGGTTATGATACCCTAAACTCAACTCAGCAAGGAATTTTGGACAAAAATTTCTGTTGGGGAATCGCGTCAAACGAACGCGCGTTGGAAAACCACATCACCGCCGCCGACGACGTCTCGCCAACGTAGTAAACCAAAACGATATGGGCGGAGGTCGCGACAAGCGCAAGAAGCACGACAAGAAGCTCGGGAAGGTCTCTTCGACGAAACTGTCCGGCCAGGCAAAAACGGAGCGGAAAACGGAACAGAACGCGAAGAAAAAAAAAGGCCGGACGAAAGACGACGACGCGGAGAACGACATCGAACGGATCTTGAAAGAGCTGGAGATTAAAGACGCGGAACGAACGGAGATTGTGATCGAGGCGAACTGCGGACGACCGATACCTGGACGAGCGAGCTGCACGTTCACGGCGACGACGTCGAGCGGGGCGGGCGGTTTTGCGTATCTTTTTGGCGGCGAACGCACAGAAGAGACGAAAACCGAGAAGGGAACGACGACGAAAACGCGCGTGTTCAACGACATGTATAAGTTCACGCCTCCCTCATCGAGTGGTGGGAAAAAAGGGGGGAAGCATTGCGTGCCGACGTGGACGAAAATTAACTCCATAAACTCGCCGCCTCCGAGAAGCGGGCACTGCGCCTATTACATGAAAGGGTACGTGTACGTCTTTGGCGGCGAGTTCACCTCGCCGAATCAGGAGAAGTTTAAGCATTACTCAGACTTTTGGAGGTTTGATTGCGAATCGAACGCGTGGGAACAGCTCGAGTCAGGGCCGAAAAATGGTGGTCCATCGGCGAGGTCGGGGAGCCGGTGCGTGGCGACGAAGAAGGATTTTATCGTCTTTGGTGGATTTTACGACGCGGCGGAGGAGATTCGGTATTTTAACGATTGTTACGCGTTTGATTTCGAAACGAAGAACTGGCGAGTGTTGGTAAAAGGTGGGATAGGGTCGAGTGGGCCGAGCGTCCGGTCGGCATGTCACGTGTGCGTGAATACCGTCGGCAGCAGTAGTGGTAGTAAGAATAGTAAAGATGGCGAAGAAGACGACGAAGAGAAGACATACTTATACGTTTACGGTGGGTATTGTAAGCACGTCGAAGACCCAGACGGGGATATTGACCCTCGAGATTTAGAAGATTTTGGCGCGATTGAAAGAGCGATTACTCGCGAAGATTGTTGGAAACTGGACGTTTACGGGAACAAGAAATGGCAAAAAGTGAAAAAAGCAGGACTCGCACCTCGCGCTCGAGCTGGTGCGTCATCTGTCGTGCATCTAGCGAGGAAACGTTTAATTTTATTCGGTGGCGTCGTTGACCATGAGATTAAGAAAGGTGACGTCATCGTCTCTGAGTTTCTTCAAGACGCATTTACGTTTAATTACAACACGGAAAAATGGTTCCCACTCACGCTCTTCGCGGAAAAGGACGAAAAAATAAAAACGGAAGAAGAGTCGAGAGAAGAAGCCAGGAAAATAGCCGCCGGTGAACTTGAAGGAAATGAAAACTTCAACGTCCGTTTATCGGATCGCGAAAAAGCCGCCGTGCGGATTCAAGCAACCTTTCGCGGGCACCGCGTGAGGAAAGCTATGAAACTATACCGAGTCGGCGGCGTCGTTTCCGAGTTGTTATATTCTCCTGGGACAGGAGAAGAAGCACCGAAAGCGACGGCAAAACCGAGAGGACGCATCAACGCATCTGTGTGTGTCATTGGAAACGATATGTGGTTATACGGAGGTATCGTCGAAGTGGGTGATGTGGAGGTGGTTTTAGACGACGTGTGGAAGTTGGATTTAGGCGCAAAAAGTAAATGGATTCGGTCGGAAAAAGTTTCAGAATGCGTCGCGAATCAATTGAGCGAACTCGAACTAGACGGAAATCTACAACAACGAGAGCAAGACAACAAGGATAGTGACAATGAACAAGACGACGACAAAGAGGAGGACGAGGAAGAGTAACAGAGTGTACGTCGTATCGATCTTTATTGTGTGTGCTATAAAATGTTTTAGGCACGTATAGTAAGTCCATCATCACGTGTCGTTTTTCGTCGTCGGCGTCACACCGTCTCCTCGTCGTCCGAATACACGTCCGTCGGCAGGCACGATTGTCTTTCAATATACCTCACCATGTGTTTCCCGTTTTTCACTTCCGCCAACGCTCTCACGAGCGATTTCTTCCACGAACACCCGTTTTCTCTGAGCCATATGACCACGTCCCAGTGGGCTGCGTAAGCTGCTCTGGTAATCGCATTATGGTTGCATTTTACGCCTTCGTTTACCAATAATTCTACAACTTTACGCCTCCCGAATCTCGCCGCGCACGATACCGACGTCGAGTCCGCCTCGCAGTTGAACTCTTTCAGCAGCATCTCTATTACGTCGTCGTTTCCAGTCGCGTCGCCTTGTTCGATCGCGCGGTTGAACGTTGCCACCGTCAGAGGCATCCCCAGTTTCCTCGCGAGCGTCAGGGACTGTCGATCGCGTATCTTAAACTCTCTCGAGACGATCAGTTTCGTCGCCACCACGTCGGCGTGGCACCACCTCGCGCACTGCGAGAACACCTTCGCGCTGTTACCGTCGAGTTTGTTCACGACGTCGCGCCGGAACAGGTCGTTGCGCGTTTTGGAGAGCCGCTCGAGTTGCGACTCTTCTTCTTCTCCTTCTTCTTCTCCTCTTTGCATCTCGTCGTCGTCTTTGTCGTCGTCCGAATCGTCGTCTTTGGCGCGGCGTTCGCTGGTCGCGCGGTCGAGCGCGGTTGTCGATGATGACGATCGATTTTTTACGCGTATTTTTTTTGTCA
>MDSZ01209809.1_pt1 | contig 18439 bp, 22 predicted proteins | sample 811201 | NCBI WGS metagenome assembly MDSZ01 (sample SAMN05326647, study PRJNA326480) | marine metagenome | isolation source: seawater | place: Indian Ocean: North | collected 2010
CTCAGGAGACTTGCTCAATTAAGAAATAAGTTTTCACATCTTAATTTCAAAGACATTAGAGGAAATGTTATTACAAGAATAGAAAAATTAGATTCTGGCGAATTCGATTGTATAATTCTTGCTGCAGCTGGTTTAAAAAGGTTGGGTTTTGAATCAAGAATTCACCAAATTATCCCTAGTGAAATTTCTCTTCATGCCGTGGGACAGGGAGCTCTAGGGATAGAATGCAAATCTGATGATAAAAAAGTTTTAGAAATTTTAAATGTTTTAGAAGATAAACCAACTACACAGCGATGTTTAGCTGAAAGAGCATTCTTAAGAGATCTTGAGGGCGGATGTCAAGTTCCTATAGGTGTAAATAGCAACATTAAAGATGAGAAATTATGCTTATCTGGCATGGTAGCTTCTATCGATGGAGAAAGACTTATAAAAGATCAATCAATAGGTAATATTAATGAGCCAGAAAAGGTTGGTAAAAAATTAGCTGAAAAGTTAAAACTTCAAGGAGCTGACAAAATTCTTAGCGAAATATTTGAAGAATTTAGAGAAAAATAAAATTAGTTAATCAACTAATTTAGGATCAATTTCTTTAAGGTATCTAGCTTCACAATCTTGAATTACTTTTACAGCTTCATCAATATCAAAAAAACCGTTAACAGTACAAGTTCCTGGTTTCTTAAGATCTTTATAATGTTCCCAATAATACTTTGTCTCTTTAAGCCAATGTTCTCCTAGGTCCTTAAAACTAGAGATATGATCCATCCTTTTATCATCTGCCAAAACAGCGATTATCTTATCATCAACTTCTCCGCCATCATCAAATTTCATCACTCCAATAATTCTTGCTTCGACGATTGAACCTGGTATTAATGGTTCAGAAACCCCCACTATTTCAATATCAAGAGGATCACCATCCTCATCCCATGTTCTTGGAATGCATCCGTAAGCAAAAGGATATGCCAAAGATGAATATCCCACCCTGTCAAGTTTTAAATGACCAGTTTCAGTAATTAATTCATATTTATTTATTGTATTAGAGTTCAGTTCAACAATAGTATTAACTATTGATTTTTTAATATCTGTAAAAGCATCTAATATGTGCAATAAATTTGGAGTAAGCCTACTTGGAGGTTGATTAAGATTTGCCATCAAAAAATTATTTTTATTTATTTTACATCCTCGCATTCAACCAAATTCCTTAAAATTAATGTTTAGCAAAAATCATTTATTTTTGACCTCAAGTGATTAATAAAATAATTTGCGTTAAGTTCTTCATTGGTGACCTCCTTTACCAACTCCATAGAATTTACAGATCTCCCATATTTATGGATATTATTTTTTAACCACAAAATTATTTTTTCATACTCACCATTTTCAATTAGATTATCAATTAAACCTATATCTCTCTCCAATTGGGAAGAAATTTGTGCACTTATAAGATGACCTAACAAATAAGAAGGGAAGTATCCAAAAGCCCCTTCACTCCAATGTACATCTTGGAGGCACCCTTCCGAATCATTAGATGGTTTAATTCCTAAAAGTTCCTCATATCTCGCATTCCACTCTGCTGGAATATCTTTAGCTGGCATGCCGCCTTCAATTAGATCTATTTCGAGTTCTGTTCTAATTAAGATATGTAAGCCATAAGTTAATTCATCTGCCTCAACTCTATTTAATCCTGCTTCTAAATGATTTATTGATTTCCAGAGGTCCAAATAATTATCAAAAGAACATCCCTCAGATGCAAAATTATTGAAAAATCTTTTAGAAAAAGATTTTGATTTAACTATCCTATTCTCCCAAAATAAAGATTGACTTTCATGAATACCCATTGAAGTTGCTTGACCTAAAGGCCAAGCAAACCATTGATGAGTTTGCGAAGGTAAACCTTGCTCATAAATTGAATGGCCCCACTCATGAGCAGTTGCCAAGAAACTTGAGAATGGTTCACCTTCAACAACTCTAGTAGTAATTCTAAAATCATCTGGTCCTAATGTAATAGAAAAAGGATGAGGAGATTTGGCGGCAACGACAAGATCCTTATCTCGTCCAAATTCATCAAGTAATTTTGTACACAAAGTCTGTTGGGATTTTGTACTTAAATCCCAATGATATTTTTTAGATTTATTAATTTCAGGAATCAAAGAAGGGACAGTTTCTCTAATTGGTTGAAAAATCTTATTCAACCACTTCAAATTTATTTCAGGTTCAAAAGGTTGGGCCAGAGTCTCCCAGAGAGAATAATTATCAGATATTTGTTTAGATTCTTCGATACGTAATGAAATTAATTCTTCAAAAAATGGAAGAAAGATTTCAAATTTTGATTTCCTCTTGGCTTCCTGCCAGCTTTCATAACCTTTAGATTTTGCCTTTGCTAATGATTCAACCAATTCGGGATCTAAATTCTTTTCTCTATTAAATTCCCTCATCAATAAATCAATATTTCTTTTTTTTTCATGAATTACTTTTTTATTATTAGTATTCAATTCAGTTTCGTTTAACTCGACTTTCGCAGCTTTTATTAAGTCAGAAAACTCCTCAGCGGAATTTCTTTTGTGCAATAATTTTGCAATATATGTAAGTTGTTCAGATCTCCAAGATGCTCCCTTCTTTGGCATGCCAGTATTTTGGTCCCAATAAAGTGTGTTTTGGATTGAACCTAATATTTGAGTTTCTTTAAGATAAGCTCCAAGCTTATTCCACTGTATTTCAGTCAAAATTTATATCTTTAATAAATAACACTTTAAGATAAAAAACTTAAAAGTTTTTAGAAAATATGTCAACTATATTGATAATAGAATATTGCTTTTTAAAGATTAATTATCTATGGAACAAATATTTTCAGAATTAAAATTTATAACAGATGGGGAGGAGTTAATTAATATTACGCATGATATAAATGCATTTATTAAAACAAATAATTTCAATTCAGGGATATTGAATTTAACTTCTCTTCACACTAGCTGTAGTTTAACAATAAATGAAAATGCAGATCCAAATGTACTTAAAGACTTAAAGAAATACATGCAATCTTTAGTCCCATACGATTCCTACTCTTCCTTGTCAAAAAATAACGAAGAAATTTATTACCAACATAATCAAGAAGGTTCGGATGATATGCCCGCCCATATTAAAACTTCTCTTACAAATACCTCTTTATCCCTGAGTTTCAAAAATGGATCCATTATTCTTGGTACATGGCAAGCGATTTATTTATGGGAACATAGATTTCATAAAAAAGAAAGGAGTATAAATGTTCATATTATTGGTGAAAAGATTTAGGATATTTATAATAGTTATTAGATTAAATTTATATTTTATGAAACCTTATCTGTTAAAAGATGAAGAATTAAAAGAATTAAGCGCCAAAATTCCAGGTTGGGAAATAGATTCTAAATATATAAAAAGAGAGTTTAATTTTGATAATTTTATAGAAGCATTCTCTTTTATGACGAAAATAGCTTTAATTTGTGAAAAATACAATCATCATCCAAATTGGGAAAATGTTTATTCAAAAGTAATTATCATACTAAGCACTCATGATTTGGGAGGAATCAGTAATCTAGATGAAAATATAGCCTCAGAAATTAATAGTATTTTTAAACCAATAAATAAATAAAATCACAAACTATAATCAAATAACTTATTGATTAAAATGTCTAAAAAATTAATCCCAGTAACAATTATCAGCGGATTCTTGGGATCAGGCAAAACTACACTTTTAAATCATATTTTAAAGAATCAAGCTAGTATCAAAACAGCTGTTTTAGTGAATGAATTTGGAGAGATAGGTATTGATAATGATCTAATAATAGAAGGTTCGGAAGACATGATTGAATTAAATAATGGCTGTATATGTTGCTCAATAAATGGGGAACTATTAAATACTGTTTCCAAAGTTTTAGAAAGAGCAGAAAAAATAGATTATTTGATTGTTGAAACCACTGGTTTAGCTGACCCATTACCAGTAGCTATGACCTTTGCGGCAGGGGATCTAAGAGAAAAAGTAAGATTAGATTCAATTATCACACTTGTGGATGCATTGAATTTTGACTTTGATATTAAAGAATCTTCCGTTGCTTATTCTCAGATTTTATATGGGGATATTCTATTATTAAACAAATGTGATTTAGTAACTAAAGAAAAATTAGATAAAGTAGAAAATCGTATTAATGAGATAAAAAAAGAACCAAGGATCCTGAGGTCCGTAAATAGTAAGGTTGGATTACAAACCATAATGAGTGTTGGCTTATTTGAAACTGACACTTTTAAATTTGATGAGAACAAAAAACATATAGAAGTTAATTCACATGATCACTCCTCACATTCACATGATCACTCCTCACATTCACATGATCACTCCTCACATTCACATGATTCGGTCAATAATATCGAGGGGTTCACCTCAGTTTCCTTTGAAACATCAGTTCCATTTTCTTTGCGTAAATTTCAATATTTTTTAGACAATCAGATTTCAGAAAATGTATTTAGAGCTAAAGGAATTTTATGGTTTTTAGAAAGTGAAAGAAAACATATTTTTCACTTATCTGGAAAACGTTTTTCACTTGATGATTATGAATGGACAACGCAAAAAATTAACAAAATTGTCTTAATAGGAAAAGACTTAGATCATCAAACTATTAAGAATCAATTAGATTCTTGCAGATTTAATTCATAAGATAAGCATAATAAGGTTTTAATTAGTTGTTTAAAATATTTATAAATAAAATAAAGACAATTCAGATCAATCCAAAACCTCTTGATATTGCCGCAATTTTTGTTGGAATTATATTGGTTATTCCCGTTGTAAGTTTTTTAATAGAAGGTATAAATTTTGTTATTGGTGGAGATTTTTCTATGGGTATTACGGGAAAGCGAGAAATATTGGGGACATTAAAACTTTTAATAATGACAATTTTGTTAGGGGGAGGTTTAGGGACACTAAATGCTTGGTTACTTTCAAATTGCGATTTCAGGCTTAAAAAGATATTACGTGTTTTTCAACTAATTCCTTTAGCAGCACCTGCATACTTAGTAACAGCAGTTTTACAAGATTTAGGAAGCATTTTTGGATATCAAATAACTGGTTTTTGGTGGGGAGTTCTTATTCTTTCAATCTCGACTTATCCTTATGTTTTTATCCTTGCTAATGAAAGTTTTAACAAATTTGGAATTAACCAAATTAATGCTAGTAGAGGTTTAGGAAGGGGTCCATGGAGTAGTTTTTTAAAAATTGCTTTACCAATGGCTTTCCCTGCCTTAATAACAGGGATCAGTCTTATGGGTATGGAGGTAATGAATGAGTTAGGAACGCTGGAGTTATTAAATATTGCAAGTATTTCAACTGGCATAACTGAAAATTGGATTATTGATGGAAATCCAAAAAGCGCAATTGAATTATCATTAATTGCATTAATTATTGTCTTTTCACTTATTACATTTGAAAAGTTTTCACGACGGAAGAAAAGAAGTTGGAGTGAAAATCCTGCCTCATCAGATTCACTTGGATGGGAATTAAAAGGCATAAGATCTGTACTCGCAGTATTAGTCACTATATTTCCACCACTTTTCTCGATTGGTATTCCAATATTTTGGTTTTTTTTGAATATAGATCAAATACAAAGAGGTTTAAATTTAGATTTACTTATTCTTACTTTTAGAACTATTGGTCTTGGATTAATAACTGCTTTAATAACAATTATATTTTCTTTAATACTAACTTTTGCCGTTCGTCAGAATAAAAACTCGCTTTTAAAGTTCATTACATTTCCTGCAGGCATCGGATATGCCATACCAGGAACAGTAATCGCTATATCTTTGATAACCATTTCAAATTCAAGGTTCAATTTCTTAGCAATATTACTACTACTCTGGGGTTATATTGTCAGATTTTTAACTATTTCAAAAGGGGGGCTTGAGTCCGCTTTTGAAAGAATCTCACCAAGCCTTGATGATGCTGCAAAAGGTCTAGGATCTAACTGGTTTATCATTATTAGAAAGATTCACCTTCCACTTTTAAAGGGTCCAATATTAGTAAGTTCTCTTCTTGTATTTGTAGATACGATAAAAGAATTACCAATTACATTTATTCTTAGACCATTTAATTTCGATACTTTATCTGTAAGAATTTATCAATATGCGGGAGATGAACGAATGGCTGAAGCCATCTTACCTGCATTATTCATTACAATACTCGGAATTATTGCATCAAGTGCATTAATACCAAGCTTAGAAAAAAAGGATTAGATTCTATCTAAAGGTTTTTTCAATAAAAAAGGGATACTTAGAAATAGATCTGAGCATGTAGATATTATTCTGAAGTAAATTAAACTTACCAAAATAATATTTTGAGGAAATTTATCCCCAACAAAAAAAAGAAAGCAACCTTCAAATACTCCCACTCCTCCAGGAGCAGTTGGCGTTATTAATCCGATAGCCCAGGATAAACAAAAAATTACCAATAAGTAAAAAATATCATTACTAACATTTTTACTAATATTGATTAAGTAATAACAATAAAAAAATCCAATAAATTTAGTTAATACAAAAAGGACCTCTATTAGAAATGCTTTTGTAGGAAAAAAAGATATAATTTGTATTCTATTTTTAGACTTATATAGGGATTTTGTAATTTTTAAAGCGCTTATAGTTTTACTTTTTAAGGATTCTAAACTTATCAATACTGAATATATTAATTTTCTATTCAAAAATATTAAAGGGCAAATCAGAAAAATATAAAAAGGTGAGAAGAATATTCCAATTGAAGCTAAAAAAAATGATGCGCATAACATAAAAAAAGGTTCAATAAGTGTCGAATAAAAAGCCAATTCAGGATTACTAATTTTTTTTAGGAAGTTAAATCTTTCAAAGAAATGCCAAAAACCTCCAGGCACATACTTAAGAATATTTGTAATTAAATAAAATGAAATCACATTACTTTTCAAATTATTTTGGCCGAACCAAATCACTATATTTTTCCAAGCCAACGCATTAAAAAAATTACTTAATATACAAAACAAAAATGATAAAAATAATAAATAACCATTTTGAGCAAAATCTACTTTAAAAAAAACTTGATCATAATTCTTAAAAAAATAAAAGCAAAAATAAGACAAACTTGCAAGAAAAAAAGTCTTCTTAAAAACCCCAAAGTTTATATTATTAAAAACTTTACTAAAAAATATTATTCTCATTTCCAATCTTCAAAAGCTTTAAATTCTCCCAGAGATTCTTTAATTATATTTTTTATTTCTTCTGCTTTTTTATTGTGTTCTTGTTGCAATCTAAATATTTCATCATTTTCGGGTTTTAAACTAACTGACCCATCAGGTTTCATTATCTGTTTAAACTTGATCAGCCCAAAATTCGTCAAACATTCTCCTCTTCTCCTCAACAAAACCCATCTTGATTGGGTTCTTTCTCTTAAACCAATGGTATTGGTATATTTAAACCACAATTTCCTAAAAATTTCTTGCTTTTCAACAGGTAAGATTATCTGAATGGAAAATCCAATCCTATTTTTTTTCATATTAATTGTTTGTGTAGAAACATCATAAGCGCCTTCATTTCTTGATAATTCAATAAAATTTGCCAATTCCTCTGGCGTTTGATCATCAATCCATGCTTCTTGCACAACAATTTCTTCATACCTTGGACTTATATTTTCTTTAAAATGATTACTTTTAAGAGAATCAATTTTTAAAACTCTTAATAAATTTGGATATGGAAGTTTGAGGTTCCCAACACCCACGCCATAGGAATCAATGGAAAATTTGCTGGGAATTTGGTAAGAGGTAACTAAATTATTTAATAATGCTATGCCTGTAGGTGTAGACAATTCACCATCCTTAGAATCATTGCCTATAGAAACGTACATTTTCTTATTGTTTAATAACTCTATAACAGCTGGTGTAGGAACTGATAGTTTTCCATGTTCAGTTTGAACAAAACCTTTACCTAATTTTGGTACATTACAAAAAACCATTTTTGGTTTTAAATAATCTATCGCAGCACAAACGCCAACAATATCTACCAACGAATCAATTGCACCAATCTCATGAAAATGGACATCTTCAATGTCCATACCATGAACTTCGCTCTCTGCTATGGCAAGTGATTCAAATACTTTATAAATTTTTTTCTGTAAAAACTTATCTAACTTACTTTTTAAAATCAATTTTTTGATATGACTCCAGGTTCTTTTAACGCTTTGATCTAAATTTTTAATATCCACCTTTATGCCACGAATTGAACAACTTTTGGACTCATGAAAATTTAAAGAGTATAAATTTTCTAATCCCATATCAATAAGAGGTTTTTCAATTATAAATTGAGGTACCCCTAAATCATAAAAAGCCCCTAACAACATATCGCCAGAAACACCTGGAGAACATTCAATAAAAATCTCTTCCATAAATCTCTAATAAATTAAGAAAAGGTTTGAATTTTCAAATTAAAGAACTCCTTATTTCATGAAATCTTTTCAATAACTTGATAATTGATCATTAGTAAAGTTTTCCCATGTCTAATAACATCACAACTTATAAAACTGTTCAAAAGTTGCAGAGAGATTTCTCCTTTAATAGCGATTTTAAAATTATTACTTTTAGATTTCTTTGATGTTGAAGAAGAAGATATTTTTATCACTAATTCTTTTTTTTGATTATTGACATAAACTAATGTTCCTCTTATTGAAAAATAATTATCACTTAGATTTAATTCATTCAAAAGTGTATTAAGATCTTTCTTGTCATTATCATTTGGTAAATTATCTAATGTATAGGGATCCCATACACCTGCTATTTGCAAATGTAAGTTACTAGAATTTTTATTTCTTGGATAAACTATCCAAAAATGATTTTTTTGTAAATTGATATATTTTTTTATTAAGGATAGAGCTTTGCCAAGAACAACGGTTTCTATAACATTACCCTCATTATCCTTTAAAGTGCCCCTATTTATTTGATCTAAATTCTGAGGTTTATATAGTCCATTTACAATACCTATTGCCCTGTACTGCAATTTATTTGTAACTTGTTGGATAGGGTTTTTTATCATATTTATAGTTTTTTTTTAAATTGTATTGTAATTAGTTTTTGAAAGCTAATTTTATTAAATGAGATCTAATCACTGTATTCAATACTATCAAATGCCTTTAAAGCTTCATCGATTGCATCTGATGGCTTGGTGGCATCATTCATACTATTTGCTCTTCTAATCATCTCTACAATTTGAAATGGATTAGTTGGTAAATTGAGACCCTCATCTTCAGGTTTAGTTGTTGCATCAATTTGCATTGGTTTTAGATATGTTTCTTCTGCTTTTAAACAAGTTGTTGTTGAACTTATATTAATTAAAGAGAAAATAATCAAGAAAATTCTTATATATGATACTAGATGTATCTCTTGATAAATTTTCATTTGGTTTAATGTCAAAATAATTTATGTTTTTTATAATATTTACTAAGTCAATTCTACATAATTTGTTAAAAAATTGTTAATAGCCACTTGGAATGTTAATTCCATAAGAACAAGACTTTCCCAAATCGTAAAATGGATTAAACAAAAAAATCCAGATGTACTTTGCCTTCAAGAGACAAAAGTAGTAGATCAAGATTTTCCTTTTAAGCCTTTTGAGGAACTAGGATATGAAGTTATAGTTTATGGACAGAAATCCTACAATGGAGTAGCAATTATAAGCAGATTTAAACTTGAAAATATCAAGAGAGGTTTTGCAAATAATACAGAAGAAAATAGTGATAAAACGGAATTTATAAACCAAAAAAGATTAATTTCTGGAGTTGTAAACGACTTGAGAATAATAAATGTATATGTGCCAAATGGATCTTCCTTAGATTCAGATAAATTTGATTACAAAATTAAATGGTTAAATGAATTATCTTCATTTTTGAAAATGCAAGATGAAGAATCAGTTTGTCTTTTAGGTGATTTTAATATTGCACTGGATAATAACGATATTCACTCTCCTCATAAATATGAAGGAGGGCTTATGGCTTCTGAAACTGAAAGAGGTGCGCTTCAAAATGTTCTTAAAGGAAGATTTATTGATTCTTTCCGCATTTTTGAAAAAAATACTGGTCATTGGAGTTGGTGGGATTACCGTAACAATGCATATGAACTTAATAAAGGTTGGCGAATCGATCATATTTTCATAAGTAAAAATCTCTCTTCGAATCTTAAAAGCTGTGTAATAGACAGCACTCAAAGAGAAAACTTACAGCCGAGCGATCATGCTCCTGTAATGATAGATTTAGAAATAGATTCTCAAAATGAAGATTTATTGGATGATGATGAAGATATTTTTGAAATATAAATTTCCAAAATTTAAGATTCAATAAAACCTCGAAATCACTTAATATAAGAGTAAAATTTATAATAAAAGCCGACAAATAAATGCTTTATATCAAAAATTATTATTTACAATCCAAATTATGGCAATAAAACATCATAATGTAGAATTTCAATCTTATTGACAAAATTTTTACTTATTTCTAACTTAGGACATGATGAAATTTATTCAAAACTTCTATTATTGATATCGTGACTGACATATTTAAAACCACTCAATCTGAAAAAGTTTTCTCAACGGCCTTGGAACTAATGCCTGGAGGGGTAAGTTCTCCGGTGAGAGCATTTAAATCTGTAGGTGGACAACCGGTTGTTTTTGATAGAGTCAAAGGCCCTTTCGCTTGGGATGTTGACGGAAATAGATATATTGATTACATAGGCAGCTGGGGGCCCGCTATATGTGGCCACGCTCACCCTGAAGTAATAACGGCTTTGCAAGAAGCCATAGAAAAGGGAACAAGTTTTGGAGCGCCTTGTGTTTTAGAAAATAAATTAGCAGAAATGGTCATTGATGCTGTTCCTTCAGTTGAGATGGTTAGGTTTGTAAACAGTGGTACAGAAGCATGCATGGCAGTTTTAAGGCTTATGCGGGCATTTACGGGAAGAGATAAAGTAATAAAATTTGATGGTTGCTATCACGGACATGCTGATATGTTTTTAGTTAAAGCAGGTTCTGGGGTGGCAACTTTAGGCTTGCCAGATTCCCCAGGAGTCCCAAGAACGACAACAGCCAATACTCTTACGGCTCCTTATAACGATCTTGAAGCTGTAAAAAAATTATTTTCTGAGAATCCTGATGCAATATCAGGTGTAATTCTCGAGCCAATTGTGGGTAATGCAGGATTCATAACTCCCGAACCAGGCTTTCTTGAAGGTTTAAGAGAACTGACAACAGAAAATGGATCTTTATTAGTTTTTGACGAAGTTATGACAGGTTTTAGAATCAGTTATGGAGGCGCCCAAGAAAAATTCGGAGTCACACCTGATTTAACAACTCTTGGCAAAGTGATTGGTGGAGGACTTCCTGTTGGAGCTTATGGAGGTAAAAAAGAAATTATGTCGATGGTTGCACCTGCAGGACCTGTTTATCAAGCTGGAACTTTAAGTGGAAATCCCCTGGCTATGACCGCCGGGATAAAAACTCTAGAGTTGTTAAATCAAGAAGGTACATACGAAAAACTAGATTCATTAACTTCACGATTAATAGATGGCATTATTCAATCAGCTGAAAACAATGGAATTGCTATTAATGGTGGAAGTGTAAGCGCTATGTTTGGGTTCTTTTTATGTGAAGGGCCCGTAAGAAACTTTGAAGAAGCCAAATTAAATAATGCAGAACTATTTGGAAAATTACACAACGAAATGCTCAGAAGAGGAATTTACTTAGCTCCTAGTCCATTTGAAGCGGGATTTACATCATTAGCTCATAGCGAGGAAGAGATTGATCGTACAATAGAAGCATTTGATCAATCTTTCAACGCTATTAAAAAAAGTTAGTACTTAATAAAAATTTATCTTCTGTTGCCACCAACGATTACTGGTGGGGATCCTCCTTCTGATCCTGGTAGTCCAGGTACAACTTGTGTGCTTCCGTCCCATTTGTCTAGAAATAATTTAAAAAGCACTTGATCATCCAGGCTTCTATTAAGCGTTTCATATCTTAAAGCTTCTTGCTCAGCAATCTCAACTTCTGTTTTAGCTCTCAAAAGTTGTTGACCGGCTATCTGCTTTTGTTCAATTGCAGCACGATATTCTTCTGCAATTTCTAGACCAGTAAGATCCAAACTTTTAACATCTACGTAATCGAATGAATTTAGTTCTTTAGCAACTGTATCTCCAACTTTTTCTGAAATGACAGCAAATTCAGTGGCTATAGTTTCAAGTTCATATTGAGAAAACACTGATTTTAGGGCTTTTAGTAAGGAAGGTTGCACTATTTTTTGGTAGACATCACTATTCCTACTAGCAATGGTTGCGAATATTCTGCCTGCCTCATTAGGTTTTACAGAATATTTAACAGTTGCAGTTGCTCTTATAACTTGAAGATCTTTTGTTAAAGTTTCAAATTTTTCAGGTTGCACTTGAGTCTTAATATCAAATGGATAAACAGACTGAATAAAAGGTATCTTAAAGTTCAATCCAGCCCTTCTTGATGGGCCACTAACTTTACCGAGGGTAGTTACCACAGCAACTTGTCCAGAGGGTACTACAAACAATGATTGAGTTAATAATAAAAAACCAGTAAAAGATAATACTATAAAGAGTGTAGCCGTCCCACCAGGACCTGTTGGTGTGACATTTTTAAAGGAAGTTGACATTAAATATTTGTTTATCTAATCATATTTAAAGAAATTAATTAATGCATTAATTAATCATTTAATTAAAATATTTTTTTAATGATTGCTTTACTATTTTGAAAAACTAATTTCAAAATGAGTTTGTCTTAAATACTTTTAATAATTGTAAATAAAGTTCTTCGTCAATTTCTCTAATATCGTATTCAGAAGGCAAAACTCCATGTTTATACTCGTGGACTGCCATCCAACAAAATTTTTCAACTTCCTCAAATGAAAAACGAGGATATTCCTTAACTTTTATACTTAATGATTTAATAAGAGATTCTGAATAATCTGTCATAAAATATGAATTTACCAGCATTTTACCGAAAATTATTAACTTGAAGTGGAACATTATATAACTCTTCAAATTTATCAATTAGTTTAATAACGAATTGCAGATCATCTTTACTTTTACTCGATACTCTAAGTGCATCACCGTTAATACTAACATTTATTTTTTTTAGTTCTTCTCTAATATTTTTACTAATCTTTTTTGCAATTTCTTGATTAAGTCCTTTTTTTAAAAGAATAGTTTGTTTAACTTTGTTACCACTTACATTTTCAGTTTGTTTATAATCAAATATTTTTAGGGAGAGTTTTCTTTTGATTGCTTTTTGCCTGATTATATCGTTGACAGCATTAAGGGTTAACTCACTATCAGTGGTAACAAATATATTTTCTTTCTCCAGTTCCACCAATGTATTGGAGCCTTTGAGATCATATCTTTGAGCAATTTCTCTTCTTACTTGATCTAGAGCATTTACCAACTCTTGTCTGTCATAATCAGAAACTATATCAAATGAAAAGTTTTCAGCCATTAGTTTATCTTTTATTATTAATACTACTTTAGATAGAACTCTAGAACTTAATTAGTTTAATCAAAAAATAATAGACTTACCAACTTCCCCATCTCTTCAGCACATCTGCAACTATTTAACAAAGTTTCACTATCATGAAAAGCAAAACAAATTAATTGATCACATCTATTTATAATTTCCTGATTGCACAAACTACTCGCTAATGGAAGCGGTAATTCATTATTTTCACTTTTTTCTACCAAGTGCATGACCCTCTCTAGTTGATCTTTAATTTCTGGTACTTGTCTATCCAAACTCTGTGGCAAAAGAACCGTAAGTAAAGATGGGTTTATATCTAATACAGCTCTTATGACTGCCGCATTAACTCCTTGGGATCCCGAAGTAAGGATACTATGACCTTCTTCTGCTAATGACCTTGCAATAAGCTCAATTAAATGGATGTCAACAACAGGAACATGCCTACTTCCTAAAAAGGCAATTCTTCTTTTTCCATTATCCTGCAATTTGGCAAGTTCCTGAGCTAAGGTGTCGACTCCTTGTGTCGAAGGTAGATCTAAAGAACGACTCAAAATAAAATATTAACTATATATTTATAATTAGCATTTATCTGAAAAATTGCAGGGAAAATCAATTTTTTCAAGAATTCTTTTTAAATCCACATTCTCTTGGACCAATTGTATTGCATATGAGGCTTTTATTGACTCATGTATCCTGACATGACCGAAAGCTTGTTCAATAATTTCAACAGAAGCGAGAGTATCAAGTTCTACTTTCAAAATTGGGACCTCCAACTCTTCGGCCCTATGAATCAATTGAGATAATGGTTCTCCTAAACCCGTTAAAATTAAACATTGAGTAGACGCTTCTAAAGCGGCGAGTTGAATATCGGTTCTATCGGCGCCTGTAACAACAGCCATATTTCTTCTTCTCCTGAAAAATTCCATTGCAGAATTAACTCCCATTGCTCCAATACTTAAAGTTTCAACAAGTAATTCCTCTTTTTCAGGGCAACAAATCACTTCAGCATCTAATCTTCTAATAAGTTCGCCAACCGTGACACTTCTGAGTAATGGGGATTTAGGCATTACGCCAAATACTTCTATATTTAGATCATTTAGAGAGGGTATTATTTTATTCTTTATTTTTTCAACTTCTTCTGGCACCACAGCATTTAAAACTACACCTGCGAAATGATCTCCTAATTGTTTTTTTGCATCAAGTAATGCGTCTACACTTTTACTATCTTCCCAAAGATTGACGATAAGAACTTTAGCATTTAAATTTTTTGCGAGTTCTGGAAGACTTAAACCATAAATCATACCCTCATAAAGGTTACCTGCCGCTTCAAGAATATTAAGGCCATTGAATTCATCATTTACCAATGACTGAATTTGCTCGAAGCCTTTACCAGGCAATAAATCTTTATTTGCTATTCTTTTTTCAGCAGATATATTATCCAGCAATCCAACTGAAGGAATCAAATTTTCTTCTTTAATATTTAGAGTTGAACCAATAAATTTAACATCATCATCTATCAATCCCTCATAAGTCATTGAGGGTAAATTAGTAAGTTCAATGCAAGTTGCTAAGGGCTTACCTATGCGAACTTCTTTATCTTGTTCTAAAAGTCTTTTCGCTATCCCTAATACCATTGCTGACTTACCACTAAATGGTTCACAAGAACCAATCAACAATATATCCCTCATAATTAATTACTTAACAATAAATTTAAGATAATATTATTTTTAATTATACAGTATTCTTATTTATAACTTTTTATCAATTAATTGAATAAAAATGTGTTTTATAAAATTAGTTTATAATTTTAGAATATTTTAAAAGGCTCATAAAATAAACACATATAATGAACAAACCAAAAACTATTGGGATAACAGGTGCGACAGGCACTCTGGGTAAGGCCTTAACAAAAATATTTCGCAACAAAGGTTATAGAGTTATAGGATTTACAAATAGTGGTAACAATTTACCGATTAACAATGAATCTGCTAATGAATGGATTCAATGGGAGTGTGGGAAAGAATATTTATTGGAAAAGCACCTTGAAAATATTGATATCTTAATTTTAAATCATGGAATTTATGATCAAAGCGATTCAAATTCAAGCTATGAAATATCCCTAGAAATAAATGCTTTGAGCAAATTTAAACTGTTGAATTTATTTGAAAAAACAACTTTCAAAATAGATCCTAAAGCTAAAGAGGTAAAGGAAATTTGGATAAACACATCAGAGGCAGAATTATTACCCGCTTTAAATCCCTCATATGAAGTAAGCAAATCACTAATCGGGCAATTAGTTTCATTTAAAAGAAATCTTAATGACAAAATGTTGAAAAAAAAATTCATAATCAAAAAAATAATCTTAGGCCCTTTCAAATCTAAATTAAATCCAATTGGGGTAATGAATCCGGATTTTGTATCGAAGATTATTTATAGTCTTGCAAGCTTAGATATTTTTCTAATTATAGTTAGCCCGAACCCCATAACTTACTTGATTTTTCCAATTAAGGAAGTATATTTTTTCTTCTATTGTAAATTCCTAAAAATTATGAAACTTTTTGATTAAAAATCTCTATCTGTTAAGATTTCTATTCCATCTTTTAGAACTACTATTGTATGCTCCCATTGAGCAGACAATTTTCCGTCCTTTGTAATAACTGTCCATTTATCATTTAAAGTCTTACAAAATTTAGTTCCCTGATTAACTATAGGTTCCACTGCTAATGTCATACCCTCACGGAGAGTAATATTTGGAAGTTCATTTGTCCTGAAATTAAAAACCGAAGGTTCTTCATGAAGATTTCTTCCAACGCCATGACCAGTGTAGTCTTCCACGACACTAAATCCATTTTTCAAAACAACATCTTCAATGGCACCTGCAATATCGAGTAACGTATTGCCAGTTTTAATTTTTGAGAGCCCAGCCATTAAAGCCTGAAAAGCTACATCGCTGAGTTTCTTAGCTTCATTACTTACTTCTCCTACACATATAGATATACAGCTATCCCCGTGAAAGCCATCAAGATATGCGCCAGTATCAATCTTAACAAGGTCCCCTTCTTTAATAATCTTTTTTTTATTAGGGATACCATGTACAACTTCATTATTGATGCTTGAACAAATACTGGAAGGGAAGCCGTGATAACCCTTAAAACTTGGCACTGCTCCCATTTCCCTTATCCTTTTCTCTGCAAAATCGTCTAAATCCTGAGTACTCATACCAGGTTTTATAAGATCGTTGATTTCTCTAAGAACTGTTGCCACAATTTTACTAGACTTCTTCATTAAAGTTATTTCCCTTGAAGACTTTATCTCGATACCTCTTCTTCTCTGTATAAAAGGAACTTGTTCATTAGATTTAATATTGTTTTTATTTAATAAAAGATCAGCAAAAAGTCTCATTGGAATAAATAATAGTAAAGGGAAATATCATCAAAATAGCCATAATTTTTTTCTGGCTACTTTAAATCTATACAATAACGAGAGAAAAAGTTATGAAATTTATTTTTAATTCTAGACAATTTCATAAATTATTGGCGCCTTGGGTCTTTTTACCATTATTAATTTCAGCTATCTCAGGTCTTTGTTACAGGATTTTAAAAGATTTATTTGGATATACGAGAGATGATGTTCACTGGTTAATGTCTTTACACGAAGGGGAATGGCTTGGTAGTAATGGTGAGCTCATTTACGTGATTTTAAATTCTCTTGGCCTTATTTGGATGCTAGTAACTGGTTTTCAAATGTTGTCAAAAAAAATCTTATCTCCTAAAAAGGTTACTAAAGGCGAGTCTAAGGGTTAAAATAAAATTTCCATTAATTAAAAGTGAATTAAATGGCAAAAGAGAATCAAGAAATCGAGTCAGGAATTATTAATGAAGCTGACAAAACTACTTCTGTAACAATCAAAGAAGAAGATAAAAATTTAATTTCTAAAAAAAAGCAAGGGCTTAATGCTTCAAATTTAATTGCAGAATTTGAAAACTCTCAACTTAAAAAAGAGTTACCAGAAATATACGTAGGAGATACAGTTAAAGTTGGGGTTAAAATTACAGAAGGTAACAAAGAACGAGTTCAACCTTATGAAGGAGTAGTTATTGCAAAAAGACACGGAGGTATTAATCAAACCATTACAGTAAGAAGAATTTTTCAAGGAATTGGGGTCGAAAGAGTATTTATGCTACATAGTCCCCAAGTTGCCTCTCTAAAAGTAGAGCGTAGAGGTAAAGTAAGAAGAGCTAAACTATTCTATCTTCGCGATAGAGTGGGGAAAGCAACTCGCGTAAAACAACGTTTTGATCGATAAGGTTGTAAAGTTATTTCAACCCATGGGTCATTAAGGCGCTTATAATCATCTTTATGCGTCGTTAGTTCAGTTGGTAGAACGCAGGTCTCCAAAACCTGATGTCGGGGGTTCAAGTCCTCCACGACGCGTTTGCATCAACATTATTGTTAATTTTTTTTTTAAATAGATGGAGTTAGATCTTCAACCAGGGGATGTAGTTAAAGTCCTAGAGTCAGCAGCATTAGGCTGGGTTCGTGCAAGAGTTATCAGAGTCAAGTCTGGCGGTAGAGTTGTAGTCCAAAGCGACCAAGGCAGAGAATTTACAGCTCGTGGTAACCAGGTTCGATTAATTGAGCCTGCAGGATTTAGACCCTAAATTAAGAACTTTTCAATAATTTTTTTAACTTTAGGGAATTCATTATTTCTAAATTCTTATATTTATGAAATTTTTTTATTACAACAACATTTATTCAGTCTTATGATCTGATACTTTTAAAGTTAGATATCTAATAATATTAGATAAATCTTGGGACCGTAGTTCAACTGGTTAGAGCACCGCCCTGTCACGGCGGAAGTTGCGGGTTCGAATCCCGTCGGTCCCGTTCATATATC
>MDSZ01197703.1_pt1 | contig 18438 bp, 8 predicted proteins | sample 811201 | NCBI WGS metagenome assembly MDSZ01 (sample SAMN05326647, study PRJNA326480) | marine metagenome | isolation source: seawater | place: Indian Ocean: North | collected 2010
GTCTCGCCCGATCCGGAACGAGAATGCGACGATCGTCTCTCGTCTCTCTTTGTATCGCACGTCTCGGTCGATGGTGGTCTCGGGCAAAGAGACGTACCAGCGCAAAAGCGCAAAAGCGCGTCTCGTCGGGATCTCAAATTTGTGTAAAAGCTGACGCCACCTTTATTTTGGTCTTCTTTTCTTCTCTTGGACTCTGTTTTTATACACAAAAAAATACGTGTATTATAGGCGTTGGCGAAATCGTTCGGCACCGCGGATTCCGCCAAGAAAATGGTCTCGATGAAAGCGTTCGGGAAGTTCGAAAACACGACGGACGCGTTAGCGGCGGCGGCAACCATGGTTGAATCTAAAGTCGGGAAATCTCTTAAAAGTTTCTTGAAGAAACACGTGAAGGATGAAACTTTAGCCATCGCGGATTCCAAGCTCGGGGTTGCCATCAAAGAAAAGCTGGGGATCGAGTGCGTGCACTCGACCAACGTGATGGAGTTAATGCGAGGGGTGAGGTCGCAGTTGAACGAGTTGATTGGTGGTTTGACCGATGCGGATATCGCGCCGATGGCGTTGGGATTATCGCACTCTTTGTCGAGGTATAAGTTGAAATTTTCTCCCGAGAAGGTGGACACGATGGTCGTGCAAGCGATTGGGTTGTTGGATGAGTTGGATAAGGAGTTGAACACTTACGCGATGAGAGTGAGAGAGTGGTACGGGTGGCATTTTCCAGAATTGACAAAGATTATTTCAGATAACTACGCGTACGCGAAGGCGGCGAAATTGATGGGCGATCGCGCGAACGCGGTGAATGTCGATTTTAGTGGCATCGATACCATCGATGAAGACGTGGAGAATGAGATCAAAGACGCGTCCGTGATTTCAATGGGAACAGAAATTGCGGCGACGGATTTGGAAAACATCGGGCAGTTGGCCGACCAAGTGATTTCGCTGAGTGAGTACCGGGCGCAATTATCGGAGTATTTGAAAGCGAGGATGAACGCCATAGCGCCGAATTTAACCGTGTTGGTTGGCGAATTGGTCGGCGCGAGATTGATTTCGCACGCCGGTTCGCTGATTAACTTGGCTAAACAGCCGGCATCGACGGTACAAATTTTAGGCGCGGAGAAAGCGTTGTTCAGAGCGTTGAAAACGAAACACGATACGCCGAAATACGGTTTGATTTACCACGCGAGTTTAATCGGGCAAGCCGCGCCGAAATTTAAAGGGAAGATCTCGAGAGTTTTGGCGGCGAAGTGTTCGTTGGCGACAAGAGTTGATGCGCTTGGAGAAGATACGGAGGCATCGATTGGTATCAACGCCAGAGCGACAGTGGAAGCGCGCTTGCGTCAGTTAGAAGGTAAAACTCTGGGCGACGCCAGCGGCGTGACCAAGATGAAGAACGAGAACAAAAAGTTGGATAAGGATCGCGAAGGCGCAGTCATCGCCGCGAAGAAAGCATATAATCCAGACAAAGACGTGGTCGTCGAAGAGAAAAAAGAGAAAAAGAGTAAGAAAGAGAAGAAAGAGAAGAAGGACAAGAAGAGTAAGAGGGAACGAGACCACTCGGGTAGCGATGAAAAGAAGAGCAAAAAATCCAAGAGTTCTTAACTACTACTAATACAAATGAGAGGAGAAAAGATGGACTACGAGTAGAGGAAAATTTTGTAAAATATACCACCTTGAGTACAACAGTTTTTAATGTGCGTCTCTCTTTCTTCCGCTTTGTTCTAAACAAATTTTAATCAGCGTCCGCTTCATCCGAAGACACAAAGTCTACTTCGTCGTCGTCGCTCTCCACCGTTCTCGTCAACCATTTCGTACAGATGAACTTCTCACCTTTTTTCACTATTTGTCCTTCGTGCAGCGAAAGCGGATTTTCTCGGAACGGCTCTTCCGAGATGGAGAAGAATAAGATGGCGCGACCGAGTTTCGGATGAATCTTAACACCATTTTGTTGTTCACATGATGCAACGAATGTCGTATTCTTCTTCTCAAACGGTTTGAACATTCCATATTCACAGAACGATGATTCGTCGAACAACGGGATAGCTTTTTGAAAGTTTGTGCATCCGCCTTCGCATTGGTCGCTCAAATAGCACATGAACGTTGCCACTCGACGAAAAGAACCGGCTTTGTTGTCGAAATGGTTCGTGTACTTTTCATTTTTACCATATCGAACGATCTGCATCGGCTCGGAGCCTTTTAAATTCTGTGTATCGAACCGTCTTTTCGTCAACACGGGCGTTTTGCGAATCGCATTCAACATGCGTCTTTCGATCGTTTTTACAACTTCCTCTTTTCCTTTCGCTCCGGTGAGAAAACACGAGGAACTCGTGCGACCATTGGAAAGTTTTCCATCGGTTACTCTTGATCGTTTTAAATCTTTTTCCGCGAGCTCTCGCAAGAATTTGCACTCTTTTTTCTGGAGGAAATTTTCAAAGACGAAAAGGAGCGGCGATAGCGAAACGCAATATGCGACGACGGCTGTATCGTTAAAGGTGTTGATATCCTCTTCGTTATCGTTTGTTCTTTTAACCGCTTCGACAGAATTGAACTCCACCTCACAGACGAGTTGAAATATATTTTTAGTTTCCGTCGTCGTTTTATTCCTTGCGCTGTGCTTCGTTGTATTGTTCTCGTCGGTATCGCACTTGAAAAAATTGCGCAACACGAGACATTCGCTCTGATCCGTTTTCAACACCTGTCTCGTGTGCGCCTCGCGCAGTACGATGGACCTTTTGTTATCGTCGTTGCTAATCTCCACATCTCCCGAAAACTCCAACGACACGCGCATCGTCGCTGCGATGTCCACAAAATTCGATACGCGCGAAAGTTTCGAAGAAGAAGAAGAAGGAGCGCAGCATTCCAGCTTCGCCGATATGAACGTCTTCGCCGGACCGCCTTCAACGACAACCGAATTTCCCAACGACAACCGAAACTCGTGTTTTTTCGCCGTAAACATCGTCGATTTGACCGTGTTTTCTCCATTCGTCATCGCTTCTCTCAATTCCTTGTCACCCACCGCCCATCGATATCTCGGCGAAGACTTCTTTTCTTCTTCCGAGAGGACGACAGAAACCACCTTCCCGACCACGCGCGCTTCTTCATCTCTCCTCGCGTCTTCTTCCTTTCCTTCGCGGTAAAAAAACGGCGCGCGTTCTTCTCGCACCTCTTTCGTGCCTCTCTCGCGCCCGTCTCGACGCTCCTCCTCTTCCACCGAACTCTTTTCGAACCGAAGAAAGTCCTTTCCGACGTCCAAAGGCGAAGAACACCACCTCTTCGCGGAGCACCCGCCAAAATCGTCGTCGTCTTCCAAAACCTTCTCCTCTTCTTCGTCTTCGTCTCTCGCCTCTTTCTCTCCTGGCGTCGAACACGTTTGGCCCATGACGTCCTCCTCCTCCTCCTCCTCTTCGACAAAGGAGAAGAGGTCCTTTTCTTCTCGTAAAAGCGCCTCCTCCTCGCGGTCGTCGTCGACGAACACGCGAGTGGAGAGAGAGAGAGAGAGACCCCGCCGCGCAAAAGCGATGAGGAAGACGGACAAAAGAGACAAAGGGGGGGGAGGAGTGCCTCCAAAAAAGCTTTAAAGGGGAGTGTGTGTATTTTTAGGCGTTTTGGAAAGAGAGGTGTGTGCGATCAAAATCACATCTTTCTTCTTTTATTCATTTTTTCTTTTTTTTTTTGTGTCTCCTTTCCCAAACCCTAAATATATGACCTTTTTAAACCCTAAACAAAACACGTCGACATTCTCTCTCTCACTTTGATTCTTTGTGTAACGAACACGAACGTCAAACATCCCAAGAAGAAGAAGGATCTGATTACGCGCGCGCAATACAGAGAGAGAGAGAGAGAAAGAAGGGCGCGCGGAAAAAAAAAATATGAACCTCGACGAGGGGAAAAGAGGAGAGACCGCTGCAAAAAATGTCGCGCACCACCACCACGCGTCGTCGTCGTCGTCGCGAGAGCACGAGTGCGCGCAATTAGACGTCGCGTTGCAACGAATCTCGCTTCTGGACGATTCGAAACTCGAGAAGACGCTCTCGAAACTTCTTCCGATGGCAATCGCGCAACTGTCCTCGCCACACGCGCTGACGAAACAAAAAACGGTCGGATTGCTGACACACATTAACAAACGGACGAACGGATTGCCAGAAATTGAATTTCCGCTCGATGGGTTGGTGGATGTCGTTTTGAACGCGAAAGATTCTTCGCTAGTGAGAAATTTTGGGATGATGTACGCGACGAAAGCGTTCGAACGAAGCAGATTGAAACGAGCGGAGAAAGGAGCGCGCGTCGAGAGGTTGTTGGAGGCGCTTTTTAACGATGGAGGTATAAACGACGAACAGACGGTGCAAAATATTTTGCGCGTGGCAATCGATGTCATCGGCGCCGAGAGACCGGAAGGGTATACTTCGAAATGGATGTCCAACGCGCGAACCAAGAAGCGTTTTTTGCGACACGTTTTGGCGGTGGCGCAATACCAACCAAACTTGGCCAAGGCGAAGAGTAGTACTAGTGCGGACGTTGAATTTGCAAGCGCAGAGATGAGAAGGGCAAGAGAGGAGGCGTTTATTAGTGGTGTGGCGAGGTTAGCCGGGAACGCGAGTCCGTCTGGTGGAGCAACAGCGCCGACAGAGGAAGAAGAAGAATACAGAGCGGGACCGGGGTTGAGCGAAAGTTTATTGAAGGAGATTTTAGGTGATGTCGTGGTGAGCGATAAAGAAGCGCGCGCAAAAGCGCGAGAGTCGATCGTGAGCTCTATTGATGGCCGATGGCGCGTGGGTATTGATTTGAAATCTTTAGCAGAACGAAAGAAAGCTCTTTTAGAATTTTTGGCCGAGGCGTGCGTGTACGAAGACGATAATAAGGAAAACGAAACAACGGAAGAAAGAGAAGGGGAGGATGAAAACACCATGCAAGTGGAGCTACCGACGACGGTGAAGAAATACATCGTATCTGCAGAAGAGCTCTTTCCAATCGCATTAGCGGTAGCCTGTGACGCGTCTGAGACGTGTCGTTCGTATGGCGAAACGGTTTTAAAGAAACGGTGTGGGGTCGACGGCACGCATCCGGATTTAGACGCCAATAACGAAGCATTCATAACGCATCAACTCCGATGGTTTCTTGGGGATAACGAAAGTGTCCCGAGCGAAAGTCGAGTGCATCCAGCGAACGATGAAATTCGCTCCAATATTTTGCGTCGCGTTTTATCGCGCTCGCAACTTAGTGCGAACTTATTCCCACAAAACGTCGAGGTTATTTCTTCGTCTTTGAATAATCCGCGCTCGAAGCAACTGCGATCGTCGGGTATGGAATTTTCCGCTTGGGTTTTACAGAATGCCGAAAGAGATGTTCTCGAAAAAGCCGCGCCAAAACTTCTCGAAACGTGTTTGATGACGCTCGATACTTTAGAAACGTCGTCGCCGACAAACATGACGACGTCGGAACGAATCCGCGCCGTGGAATTGAAAGGTTTCTGTTTCCAATCCCTCGGGCATCTCATCGAACGCGCGCCAGAGTTGATCAAGTCTTCGCAAGATATGATGATCGTAGAAACTACTCCTTCAAAGAGTAGCATCGATGCGGTTGAGTTTCTCAAACGCGTGCTTTCCGATATAGAAAATGAATACGATTCGCATACTCGAAGTTCAATCGTTGAGTGTGGTCGCGCGTTGTTGCGCGCGTGTGAAGGAGATTCTATTGTGAAAGAGGGTGAAAAACTAGCCATGGAATATATAGTCGCGGAAGTTTTAGAGCGATACGCTTCGACTGTTTTTACATCAGCCGATGTGAACCCAGACGTTACGAATGACGGTAAAACCACGCCGCCGGGTTCGAAATCAGCGTTACTTCTCGCGCTTCGATTCGCGGGGAGTGAAAAATGTTTCCGATTCAATTCGGTCGCCGTGCGTTTCGCGTGTATATTGAATTGCGCGCGTCCTGAACTGGACATTCGCGATGCCGCTCGCAAGGCGCTTGCTTTACGAAACAAAAGAAGTAAGGATGGGTATCCAACAGTCACACGTATGCTCGATCGAGCGGAAACAAAGAATACCCTCCTAGCGAAAGATCCACAAAGAGAAGACGACCAATCGCCATTGCCGGAAAAGGCGATGTTTGCGCTCTTGAAGTTTCTTCGACAAAGTCGTCGATTTCATATGGAAGGAGGTGACGATGACGCATCCATCGACATGAGTTATTTTCGATTCTTGAAGCACTGCTTACTTAGAACAAGCGGCCCGAGACTCGCCTCGCTCGCGTTTATTGAACTTCGCGACGTGCTATTTTCGGCGCACAAAGCTGAAGGTTTTTCTTGTGCGGCGAATGAAAATAATTATCAATACTACCTTCGCGCCGCAAAGTTTTTCTCAACCACGGACGACGCGATCGCAAGAAAAGCATCGGCAAATCTTATAGGCACAATGTTGAAATTGAATGCCGTCGCAGAGAGCGACGTCGAAGTGCTCGTTTCCGGTTTCCTGAAGACGGCTTCTAAAGCAGTCGCTTTGAACGAAAGCGACGAAGCGGCAGCCGCCAACTTACGCGCAGAACACGCCGACGGTGCCTTGCGATCTTTGAGTGCATTGATATCTACAGCGACCAAAGAAATGAAGTCTGAGAGTATATTTACCCCAGAACGCTACGAAGCGGCGAAATCCATTTTTCGAAAGGCTATGCTGAATGTGCCTCGAACGGATGCGCCTTCAAAAGAAGTCCTGCTAGGTGTTGCAGGATGCGAGTGTTTGGGAACGTTATTCGTTTCCTACAACAAGTATAGTGGGAACGCCACTTCTATCATATCGAACGACGATATCACCGCTCTTTCTCAAGCTATGGATCGCGCATTGGCCGCACCAAAAGTTGCCGCCGCGGCTGCTTTCGCCGCTGGGTGCGCGCTTCGTCGCCGCGCCACGGTAGAAACATCGTTTGATGCCGCGAAAATTCTGGTCGAGAAACTGTTTTCGTTACTTACGGTCAAGAAAGACGACGTTCGCTTTGCAGTGGCGGACGCAGTAAAATTGGGATTTTATGGTGAAACGGATCTTATTTTGAGCACTGATATCGCCAGCGAGGATGGCGGCGACGCAAGTTTGTCGCCGTTTGTCCGCGACATTGACCGAGAAGTTGATGAGTTATTCGAATCTTTAAAAGAGTCCGAGTCCACGAAAATTGACGGTAAAGGGTTATCTTCGGTGAAAATGGACGCCGACGCTCCAACGGACGAAGTTGATGTTAATCGAAATGCTCTTCGCGAAATTGTACTGAAATACCTGTTCGACGATGACGATAAGGACGGTGGTGAGTTCAAAGTAGGGGTCTTGTTTAATTCGCGCGAAGAAATTCGATGCGGTGCGACGGCCATCCTTTGCTCACTCGTGAACCCGGCCATCTCATCTGCGTCAATCGTTTCAGACGATGTAGGCGATGCGAACGACGACGATGTGCATGCGAAGAAAGGCACGAAGGTGAACGCCATCCCGTTGCTCGAGTCCCGTTTTGATGACGCGCACGACGCGCTCCTTTCGGCACTCGGCGATACGAATACTACAACTCAAGAAATGGCATCTTCTGGTTTATCGATATTGTATGATAGAGGAGATGAAGCGAGTAAAGCAACGCTGCTTGAAAACCTCACCAAAGCTTTGAGCGGTGAAACGAGCAATAAAGGAAAGAAACGCGCGATGTCCAAAGTCGACGACGATACGGTTGTTTTCCAAGACGGTTTGAACTTGACCGGTGACGACGCGTTGAAAGAAAAAGCACAACAAAAGACGAAAGCTGCTGATGCTGGTCGTGGTGGAAGAGATGGAGGTGACTCTATGTTGAGCACGTACAAAGAGCTTTGTTCGGTCGTCTCTGATATCGGACAACCGGACTTATTGTATAAATTTATGGAGATTTCAAATCATCAGAAGAAAGTGAATCGCGCTGCTTCTGCGGGTGCCGGTATCGCGAGAATCGCGAAAAAAGCAGGCATTTCGCTATCTGCTCACAGTGAACAACTTGCCCCTCGCTTATATCGGTTGCGGAAAGACGTCAATTTGAACATGCGAGAAACTGCCGAGGCAGCGTGGCAAACCCTCGTCGTCGCAGAAAAAGGGGGTGATAACAACAACGAGAGCACTTCTACGATGGTCGTCGCATCTGACTTATCGGTGAAAATGTTCGATCAAATTTGCGAACGACTTCTTCTCGATTGCTCCTCCCGTGAATGGAGGGTGCGGCAATCCGCCGCTGAAGCCTTAGCCGAGTTGTTCTCGAGCGGCGGTGCCGGTAAGACGTTCGATACAGTCGAGAAAAAGATCGCAGAAGCGTGGACCATTGCATTTAGAGTTGCAGACGATATTAAAGAAACCGTTCGAATCCGTGGAATGATGTTTGTAAAGTCATTGAGATCGTTATCTTTACGATTGACTGATGCCAATCAAATAGGGGATTCAATGGCTTCGGCCGCGCGTGACAAAAAGAGAGACATCGCAAAGAGGGCGTGCATTTTGATTCTTCCACAGCTTTTCGAGAAGGGATTGAAATCAGATTCTTCAGTTGCGAGAGAACTTTCTTTGTTCGTCGCGTGTGAAATCTTGAAGAAAGCTCCCGCAGAGGCTTTGAAACCGCACTGCGTGACGGCAGTGGAAGCGTTGTTAGAGGCGTTATCGACATTTGAGGACACGCGATTGAACTACTACGAACAAAGAGTTACCGCAATGTTCGGAAATGATACCGATGATAACGGGAACAACTCTGCGATTGAAAATTTCCAAAACGCGCGCGTTCAAGCGAGCTCGAACTCGATCGTTTCGGATGCCTTGGACGCGTTTATTCAACACGTGGAGTTAGAAGAGACCAAATTGTTAGCGCCCGTGTTTTCAAACATTTTTAAGAAAGGGTTAGGTTTGAACACGAAAGTCGGCGCGGGTCGGTTTTGCGTTCGATTATGTGCTCGACGACCAGATGCAGTAAAAGGCTTTTTTGCTGGTAAAATTTGTGAAGCATTACTCGCATCTCCAGACGTTCTGAATGGCGTGTCCTCCGGCGGCGCATCTTCAAAAATCGTCTTTCGGCAATACTGCCAAACATTCGCGACGTGTTTACGTTTCGCCACGCTCAAACGCCAGGAGAAAACAATCGCAGACGTCTTGAAACTTGCTAACGATGGCAGTAGCAACACTTCGAATCGCGAAGCGGCTGCTGAAATCATCTATGAAATTGCCAAAGATTCTCGAGGCGTCGAGTGCTTGAAAGATTTCGAGGACGATTTGCTCCCGTTGGCGTATTTTGGAACGTTCGATGAAAACGCATCCGTTGCGAAGTGTTGGGAAAGTGCGTGGGAAGAGTTGAGTGGAGGTGGTGTCGGTGCTACCGGAGGCGGTTCTGCTATTGGAAAACACTTTCCAAACCTCTGGAAATCCTTCTTGAAGCCACACTTGGAAGGATCGAACTATTCGCTTAAATCGAGAGCGGCGAGGACGATATCGTCGGCGATGAAAAGTACGAGTTTCAGCACCAAAAATCCGTCGATAAACAATACGGACGAGATGAATGCTGAAAAAGAAAAAATGATGCGCGACATTTTAGCAGTATTTTCCAACGAGTTGCGATCGAATCGCGCATTCAAAGGAAAAAATGATTTGGCGATTGCGTTGGGCGATGTGTTGAAAGCGATGATTTCCATGGCGATGGTTGAAAGAAATGGAAGTAACGAAGACGCTACGGGAACATCGTTTGAAGCCTTAAACCGTCTATTAAAGTGCATAGAGAGTAAAGACGATAGTTTTTCCGTGGCCGGCGTGGAAGCTTTGAAGAATGTCCTCGAACATTTAGTGGCGAGCGGCCCAGGCGAGGAGGAAAATGTTGCGCCGTCGTCGTTCGTGAAGAATGAAAAGTTTCAAAGTTTTGTCGGAGCGCTCGTATCGAACCTTGCTATGCGGGTGAGCAATGTCGATGGTAATGCGTCCAGAATCACGAAGAGTGATGGCGAGGAAGATGAAATGGAAACGGATGGTGCAGATGCTGAGGCGGAACGGTTCGAGAAGAACAAATCGAAAACGGCGTTCACGGCACGCGCCATGGAATGTTTAAGCGTCGTTAGTGAATTAAACGTCGCTTCTTCAGACATGCGCTTCGCCCTCTACCGTATCGCAATCGAGCACTCCGCGGTCGGTAAATCGTGGCAAAATCGAGTCGCTTCATTTCGAATGTTCCGAGGTCTGTTCACTTCCGCTGGAGCATCGTTAAGTACTGGAGAGAAAAAGTATGACGACGAGTTTTTACGAGCTTCGAGGGAAGCGCTGTTTGAAGTTGGGAACAGCGCTCCCGCTGCACTTAGAATTGAAGCAATAAAAGCGGTTGGTGCTATGCTTTCGCGAGCAAAAGCAGCGAACTCTTCTTCTGCGAAATCGAATGATAACGTAAAAGAAACGTGCGAATCGATTATCAAAACTGCGTTGGAAGATCGCTCGCCGGATGTCCGCAGAGAAGCAGCGTCGGTTTATGCGCTCTACGCGTGATAGAAATCGCATAGAAATACTAAATTATAGAAGTAGGCATGCAAATTAAAACAATATAACTTTAGTAACCAATCGATTCAGTCGCCCCTGGCGTCGCTACGTTCACATCACCTCTCCCCACGAACAACAAAATACCTGCAACCGTCAACAACAACAAAATCGCGTTCCACACCGCGCCTTGCACCGCGAACATCGTCCCCGTAGCTAACATTTGACTCACTTCCACCTTATCGTCTTCGCTCAACCCGACTGCATTATCCGTTAAAGTGCTTCTCACTTTATCCTCGCCTTGCTCCAGCCAAAACTGTTCCTCCTCTGCTTTTTCTAATCGTAAGTCGTTCAGCAGTACCAACACGTTCTCCCGTCGCTTCTCTTCCTCTTCGTCGTCTTCCACCGCGCGCTCTCCAGCCAACATGTCTTGAAAGCTTTGCAGCACCTTCAAATCGTTCTTCGTGCCTGCGACGTAACGGCGTATCAGCGGTAGTTTCACGTTCATTTGCTTCAAATCCGAGACGTATTTTTGACAGTCGGAGATTTGCGCTCGGTTGTCCTCCTCGGATAACACCGCGAAGACGTTTCCCGTCGACGACGCGCGTCGGCCTCGTCTCTTCAGGGTCGGACATCTCAAAGCGCCTTTGCGAACACCGCGAGCGAACGACGAGGAGGAAGACGACGAGGACGAACACGTCGCTCCGGGGGACTGTCGACGGGAGAAGAACATGCAATTAGATGCAATCGAACACGATGCCATGGTGCTTTTTTCTATGTGTGCATGCACGCTCGCGCGGCGAAGAAGTAGATGGAACGAGATCACACAAAATGAAGTATGAAAAATGACGAGAATCCACCTAATTTCCCGCGAAAGGAGATCGACGGAGCGGACAGGAAAAAGGAACGTCGGCGATGGAGTTCGCGTGGGAAAGAAATACGGGACTACGCTTCATTTTTTCTGCATCACAACTCGTCGTTCGGACCGCGTCGTTCTTCCATCGAGGGATCTCGCGGATGATCGCTACCTCGTTCTCCGCTTCTTTCTCCTTCTCCTTCTCCGTCGTCTCGGTCGGGAACGAAAAACGGGAGTTTGGCGTGTTCTTCGTCGACGTCATCGATACTCGAGGATTCTCTCGAAAGTTTCGCCATCGTCAGTGCTAACGTTTCGACGCCTTTGCGCATTTGTTCTTCGGTGGAAAACTCGTCCGGTCGATGCGAGTAGCCCTTGTAGCATGGAATGAAAATCATTCCAACATTTGAACACGCTTTGGCGACGAATAACGTGTCGTGGTACGCTCTCGAGACCATGCGCTTCATGGAATGTCCCAAGTGCGTCACGGCGAGTTCTACCGCGTTCATCGCGCTGTCACCAGACGTGGCTGGATCATCTTTGTTTATTATTCGCACGTCCACTCTCACATTTTGTTCCGAAGCGATTTCCTTGGCTGCGTTCTTAATCTGTTGCACCACGTGATCTCTGCGTTTCAAATCTATATCTCGCACGTCAATCTCTAAAACTGCGCTTCGCGGAACCGAGTTAATCGCGTTTGGTTTAACAGTAAATCCACCAACCGTGGCAACCGTGTCTCTACTCCCCGATTGTTTCGCGAACTTCTCCACAGCGACGGCCAATTTGGACCCGGCAACGACCGCGTCGTTTCTTAAGTGCATTAACTGCGCGCCCGCGTGGCCTCCATCTCCTTCAAAGGTAATCTCCATCGCCGCAGGTGCAGCAATAGCCGTAACGACCCCAATATCCAATTTTTCGTGTTCCAACTCCGGGCCTTGTTCGATGTGTAACTCCACGAACGAATAATAGTGCGAATCCATTGGCATCAACGAACATTTCTCAACCATTTCCTTTGCCGTGCGCGCTCTGCTTCCGTTCTCTCCTCGCCACTCGCTCCCGTACCCGGCTTGCGTCGCGGCATCAAAAAACGACTTCGACGTGTTCAGCACGTCCGGTAACGTCTGTAATTTTTCCGCGTCTAACACTCCACCCATTGCTCTCGACCCTGAACACGCCATCCCGAACCGACTCGGTTCTTCGCTGTTAAACATAACCGCCTCGAGATGGCGCCTCGGTTGAAACTTGGCCCGTTTCAAAGCTCCCAACGCTTCAATAGCGCCTAAAACGCCATAAACTCCGTCGTACTTCCCACTCAAAGGAATCGCGTCCGTGTGCGATCCAGATCCCACGACATTTCCTCGTTTCGTTCCTCTTTTCTTCACAGTTTCCGTGCCTTCCAAGCGGCCGAAAATAGTCCCCATCGCGTCTTCCCTGACGGTCAAACCGTTTTTTTGCATCAGCATTTTCACGTACTCTCTCGCTCGCGCGTCGTCGTCCGTGTACACGAGTCTCGTCACGCCTCCTCCTCTTCGTCGTTTCGACCCGGTGTTCGTCGTCGTCGTCGTCGTCGTCGTCGTCGAAAAGTGCGACAGCGCTTCGACGTGCGGCGTTATCTCTTCGACGCGCAATCTCGATTTCAATTCGGACAAAAAAGCGTCCTCCTTTTCCTTTCCCAAAGTCGCCATCGCCATCGCCGTCGTCGTTTTGGACGACGCGCCGCACAGAAGAAGAAGAAGAAGAAGAAGAACGCACACACTCGCCGCGTTTCGTCGCCGCGTTGTTGTTTCGAGGAATATTAAGGAATAATAATACTGCGCGTCGCGTCGAGGCGGCGGAGGCGGGGGGCGCACAGTGGTCATTTGTGCACGTCGCACCGTGCTGCTCCCACGCAGTATTATTCGTCTCGTCGTCATCGAAAGTGTGATGACTCTCTCTCTGGTTCGCGACACCGAGACAAACGAGGCCGACGAAATCGATCGATCGATCGAGCAAAGCGTCGTCGCTTCGTGTTCAGAGTGAATACAGAGAGAGGCGTCAACAACCGTCCCTCTCCTCTCTTGTCGACCAAATAATGTCTTTTAAGAATTACCCTAAACTATGCTACCCTAAACATATGGTTTTCGGGTTTTTTTTTTTTCTTTTTTCTTCTCCCTTGTACTCACTCCTTTTGTGTACTCCCAAATTTCTTCATCATCATCTCGTCACATCATCATCATCATCGACCATGTTCTCCGCACAAGCGCAAAACTCAGCATCGACTTTAGCGACCACTTTTCTCACCGGGTATGGGTGTGCTCACAACAACACGAACGCCACATGGACGTCTTCGTCTTCTTCGTCCAGGACGAGGGCGTTTTTTTCTTTGACGAAAAGACAGACGCCAAAAAGAATCATCATCGCAAACGTGGGGAAAGCGACGGCGTCGAACGTGTCGAGAAATCCCAACATGGGACAACTTCAAGCGGGGTACCTGTTCCCGGAAATCGCGAGAATCCGCAACGCGCACTTGGAAAAGAACCCAGACGCGAAGATTATCAGCTTAGGGATCGGAGATACGACGGTACGGTTTTACGCGCGAAGAACGACGACCAAAAGCGCTCTTTTTTTTTTCGTTGTTGTCTCTCGATTTTATCCTTTCGATTACGTGTCGCGAAATCGGTGTGACTTTGAGCAGTTTTCTTCTTCGGGCGAGCGCGAGCGCTCACCGCCGGCGGTTTCTTCATCTCCGCACAACAGGAACCAATCCCAGCACCGATCGTCTCTGGCATGGCAAATGCGGCGTTGGCGTTAGGCACGGTCGCTGGGTACGAAAAGACCGGCGGGTACGGCTCGGAGGCTGGACAACAACCTCTCAGAGATGCCATCGTGAAACGCTTCTACAGCGAGAACACGAAGATAAACGCGAGCGAGATTTTCGTTTCGGACGGGTCGAAGTGCGACATTTCCAGAATGCAACAGATGTTTGGTCCAGGTAGAAAGGTTGCGGTGCAGGATCCAGCGTATCCCGCTTACGTGGATTCGTCTGTCATCAACGGACACTGCACTGGCTACGATGAAAAAACGAAACGATACGAAAACATCGTCTACATGGAATGTGTTCCGGGCAACGATTTTTTTCCAAACTTGGAAGCCGCCAAGGAAGCGGACATCATCTTCTTCTGCTCTCCGAATAACCCGACCGGTGCGGCAGCGACAAGAGCGCAGTGCAAAGAGTTGGTCGATTTCGCGAACAAGAATGGTCAAATTGTCATCTTTGATGCCGCGTATGCATTTTACATTGAAAATCCGGATTGCCCGAAGACGATTTTTGAAATCGAAGGCGCGGAGACGTGTTGCATCGAGAGTTGCTCGTTCTCCAAGTACGCCGGGTTTACTGGTTTGCGATTAGGTTGGACAGTCGTTCCGGAGGCGTTAAAGTTTGCGGACGGTTCGTCGGTCAGATTTGACTGGAACAGGTGTATGGCCACGGGGTTCAACGGCGCCTCGAACGTCGCGCAAGGCGGCGGCTTGGCTGCATTGTCGGACGAAGGATGGAAGTCCATGCAAGAAACGGTCGGATTTTACAAGGAAAACGCCAAAATGTTGAAGAAAACGTTTGAAGAATTAGGTTTTAAAGTTTATGGGGCAGTTGATGCGCCGTACGTGTGGGTTGACTTTGACGGAAGAGACTCGTGGGAAGTGTTCACGGAAATTTTGACGAAGACGGATATCGTCACCACGCCGGGCGCTGGTTTTGGCCCAACTGGGGACGGATTCGTCCGAATGTCCGCGTTTTGCCACAGAGGCAACTTGGAAACTGCGATTGAGCGTTTGAAGAAGGAGTTCGGTAAGTAAACAGAAAAATGGGTTCGATTTGATGTTCATTGTGATTATTATGAATAGATAAAACACACACACGTACACGGCTTATAATACAAACATCACATGAAAAAAAAATCATCATTTTCATCCTCGTTGTTGCGCTTGCGCTTGCGCCGCCTTTGCCGCCAACTCACGCTCTTTGTTCTTCGCGTGTTGCATGGCCAGTTCTCGAACTCGATCCAACATAGCTCTCGGGATTTCTCGCTTCTTGTCGCCGCCCGATTTACTAGTGGTTTCTCGACCAGACGGCGTCGGTAACGTTGCGATTCGAAGCAAATTACGCCATTTGTCTTTCAAATCAACCGCGGTGCGATGTTCAATTTCCGGAAACCCGAGTTTCTTGATATCGGCCCATTTACCACCGCCGCACCTAGAGACACCTTCAATCAAAGCCTGCGCTTCGTCTAATCCCCACGGGTTGTGATGTTTCGAACGTCGAGGACCACCTTGAGCATTCGGTTCGCGACCACGTGCGACCGTAGTTCCTGCTGGTTTTGATGCAGCAGCGACCGCATTACCCAAAACGCTCGTTTGTAATCCTTCAGATTTTCCGCTGGATGACAATGATTTAGTATCGCTATCTCCATTCTTCTTGCCACGCTTACTCGGTGCGTTATCGGAACCAGATTTCGCCATCGCACTTGACAAATTGCGTTTACCAATCATTTTGTTGTTGGTCGCATTGGATTTCGAACCGCTCACTTGCTTGCCGCGATTCTTCGAAGACTCTATATCCACTTTTGCGACCGTGAACTCGCCGCGATCATCAAACATCTTTGCAACAGTTTTCGTTTTACCATTTCTGTCCCCACGATTTGTTTTGTTTGGAAGCATCGTCGTTAAAGTTGCCAACGAAGAGGACGATTTGTTATCCTTGGAATTTTTGGCATTCGACTCTCCTTTTGTAGTGTTCGAATTCTTCTTCTTTCGACTAATCCCGCGAGAAGGCGCCACAGTTTGATTCCTAGGTGGTCGACCTCTTTGTGCTCGCCGGCCGTTCAAAAGTAATCCCGGAATAGCCTGTCCAGCAAGGCTGCCATTGTTCATATTACCTGTAATCAAAGGTCGACCATCGCGGTGATTGTTCGTGTTCTCACCCAAATCATCTTCCAAATGTTCAATCAAACGTTCCTTATCGTCGTAGTCGGCTTCGTAAACGTCTTCGTCGGACAGATCGTTGTTCGAGATGTCCACATCACTATCGCTTTCTTCCGTAATATTATCTTCCTTCTCTGGCGATCCGTTGCCTTCTTTGTAGGAGGAATTGTCCGAACCGCTCGTTTTTCTAGTGCTATCGCTTTTATTACTCGTATTTCGCCCACTGGAGCGTCGTCGTCTACCTCTACCCGAAGCGGGCTGTTCGCCTTCGTCGCTACCTTCGTTGCTTTTTCCTTGCATCACGGACGGATCGAACAGTCTAAACGAATCGTCAGACCCAGGCCTGGCACTTAAAAGTTCTGGTTCAATTTGGAACTGTTGATCGTACAACGAGTCGTCGATTGTGGTAATATTCATCGCCTTGACATTCGTGCCATCATTTACATCGATGTTAACTGAAGCTAACTTGTGCATTGCCTCGTTACCTGCAACCGCATGGTTTGGTGGTTTAAACAAAGGCGCGACCGGTGGAACGAAGAGATTATCACACTCGGAGAGTAGATTAGCGTTCTTGGTTTCCTCTTCGTCCGGTATGATCATATCGTCACTGCTTGAATCGTTTCGTTTCGGTGCGCGCATTACATTCCTGTGCTGTCGTCCTCCTTGTTTTCCCGAGCCGTTCGAGTTATCATTTGAATGGTTATTATCTTTGCTCTTTATTAATTTTACATTTTTGTCCCCTTGTTTTTGCAAGTAATTTCTTCCTCCTTGGCGATATCCATCGTTCGGCTTATTATTATTCTTTCCGCGAGCATCAGCATCCCCAGATTCATTAAGATTCGAAGAGAATATGGACTTACACTTCTTTCTCGGCGAGGCGACTACCATAGGTTGTTTTTCATCGCCAAAGTCGCATAACAAATCATTTTCATTCATCTCCGCGGCGTTTTCGTTGGTTCCATTTTCTTTGATAATCATCATCTTCTCGTCTCCGGAGGTTTTGTTCTTTATTTTGTTCTTAGTGTTATTATCGTCGCTCCCATCGCCACTTCCACCGCTTCCGCTAGAGTTCTTAACTCCCCGTTGCCGCTGAGAACGTAATAACTTGGACTCGTTAGACTCCGAGAGCTTGTTCGAGCCATCGTTTGAGCCAGAGTCTTGCTTTTTCGTCGCAGTTGCACCAGTGGCTGCGGTGGTTGCGGCGGCTTCGTTACTCCCACCTTTACCCAAGCTCGATTCTTTCTTTATTTCCATATCTTTTTCTTTTTTGTGGTTTTTATTCTCGTTATCACTTTCCATCATCTCTTTCACTTGCGCTCCTCGTTGACCCGTTCTGGCGACCATCTTCCCCGCGGTACTCCCCAACTTAGACGGCATATGTCCGCGTCCTTTCATAGACATCGATTTGGCACCTTCCATTTTTCTTCTCCTATTTTCGTCTTCATCTCCAGTCAAGATCTCCCTCTCCAAATCGACCAACTCGGAGTCTTCGTCGTACTTCTCTCGAATCATCCTTTCGTCGATCTCAGTCGCGCGTTGCAAATCTCCGCTCGAATCAAACTTGATGGTGTTATAAAACCTCTCTCGGCCCGGGCCGTTGTTGAACGACGTCGGAACGGATCCGTTGTTATCCTTTTCGTTGCTGTTGTTGGTCGTATTCGCCATGTTGCTCGTCGTTCTTTGAATATATTTTTCTTCTTCTTCTTCTCTCTTTCAAAGGGGGGTGGTCCAAAACAAAAGTCCCTGTACAAATGGGTTTTTTGCCTCCGTTCCGTAAAAAATATCCCAAAAAATATCAAAAAAAAATGCCGACGCAACGGAAAAGGGAACTTTTTTTCCGACGATTCGACTCGTCTCGCCTCGCGAAGACGCGTGCGTTTCCTTCCGCTTTACTCCGTCTCGCGAAGGATGCGCCCGCTCGACGACGCGTCCGCTCGATGAAACCGCGCGTTATTTCCACGCGAAAGACCCGCGAGGTTCGATGGAGACCCGCCCGCGCGCGTTTTCGGACGGAATTCGTCCCTCGGAATGTGTTTGTTACGCTTTTCTTTTTCGGTTCAAAAAGTGCAATTCGTGTGAACACGTACACGATTCTCTCTCCCAAACGGCTTTTTTCCCGTAAAGCGCGTCCAACAACAACAA
>MDSZ01005731.1_pt1 | contig 18436 bp, 22 predicted proteins | sample 811201 | NCBI WGS metagenome assembly MDSZ01 (sample SAMN05326647, study PRJNA326480) | marine metagenome | isolation source: seawater | place: Indian Ocean: North | collected 2010
AGGAAAAAATTAGTTAATAAGCCAAGCGCACAAATCCACATGATTGCTGGGCGAGCTCCGGCTACAAAGAGTGAACTATGTTTGGCTTGCTCTACGTTAGCGGCTGCTTGAGCTGCTTGAAGTCCAATTATTGACTGTTCCAGCTCAGCTTTAATTTTGTTTTTTGCATCTTTATCCTCAATAAATTTATCAAGGATAGGAGCGGCTGCGTTTATGACCTGTCCAATCATTCTGATTTCCCTCCTAAGACCTTGCTTGATAGAGCGAAGTACGCGCCCACCAGGCCACTTAACGCCAGGTATTGGACCTGGAGCACCCCAGAGGCTTCGTTCATTCTGGAGGGGTCATAAATGGTCGCTGCGGTAGTCGCGCACATCATAAACAAGGCAATGTAAGACATGCGTCGCTTATTTATTTGGTAAGCCATTTTATCTGGGACTAGTTCGTTCATTTTCATATATCCTTACTGCTATTTTTTTACATGAAGTTTGGATCACAACTTTCGCATTTTTATAAACAATCCATCTATTTCGTTTGACCTCAACTATCTGCATCCAGCTTGACGCATTCTAAAAGCATGTTTGTAGACGTCACTAATTTGACTGCCTTTTCGCGTTGTTCCTCACACTGTTCCAAAGAAGGAAAATTTTCGAATTGATAATATTGAAGGTGATCCGTGCGGACGAAATGAAACCAGACTAAAACGTAAATCATGGGAGCCAATCCCTTATGTTTACCCACCCCATAAAGTGGAGGTACGCCATAGCGCCGACGGCAGAGAACGTGAGAAGCACAACAATCCCAGCAACGGTAATCATCATTTCTTGGCGTTCTATTGCATCACGACGCGCCTGCGCTTCTGCTTCACGCTTTTCCGCTAATACTTCTCGACGGATCTTTAGCAGCTCCAGGTATTTGCTTCTACCATACGTCTGCGTAATCCACTCCTTAAGCTCCTCTTCTGCGGCTGCCGCGGAGCGCAAATTTGCCCACCGGTCGAGAGCTGTCTGTGAGGCGCTTTTAGATGATACACCTTTTTGTTGCAGTGTTTTCTTGGCTGCATCAGTCGCATCGAAAAATTTTCCGATATCTTTTGATAAAGCGCTGATGGCCTTGCCGGCGGATATGCCAGCCTTGATGGACGTGAGCAAACTGATAGGATCCATATCTACATCCCGTCTTTACGAGTGAATTCCAGTGTCTTCTCAAGTATTGCGATGCGAGATTGCAACTTTAGGATTTCCGTCATGTAAGAGGTCATCCCCTCAAGGTCATCCCAGGCCATCTCAAGCTCGTCCCAGAGGTCATTTATGTCCTCATCAACATCATCTAATCGCTCGCTGTTGGCTAATATGTCTCTCTGCATATTAACCTTATCCTGGATCTCTGACTGCGCGGAGAGCTGCGCCACAGTCTCTTCGAGATTAGCTATTATGGACGCTTGGCCAGCGGCATACCAAATGGTCCCGGCAGTGGTAGAGACAATCAATGTCACCGCAGATGCAGCGGCAACTATATTGATCTTGGGTAACGACATCAGCCCATCTTCATCAACACCGCGACCAGCATGGCAATGATGGTTCCCGCAGCCGCCACGAGGATGCCCTCAATGCGCTTGACCCTTGTAAACACTTCTTTGAACTGGATTTTTACCTCCGTTTTGACGGCGACTAATTCTTTGTCCAGGGTGTCTATTCTGTCATGCGCGCTCGAAGCAGATCTGCGGTCCATCACCAATTACCCTCCCAGTTACGCAGCTTGGAAAATTCACCATCCATTAGCTTTCTTTTGATGACTTCTTGCACCGCGTGCGTGTCGGTCCAGCTTACGCCAGCTTCCTTTAGCCACTCATGCACCAGGGCAATCTTTACATTACCAACGTGTTTGTGGTCTGAGCCAATAGCATTAGGGGAAACCTGTCTGGCGTATTCTGCATCTTTAATCATGCCGTCAGCATCGAAGGTGCGTTTTACAACGAGCCTGTCGTCTTCAAAAAAAATTTTTTCTGAAATTAAATCTCTATGCATCTTCCCAAGCTTCGTTTTCTGGAGTTGACGGATCATTACCTTTTAAAGTTCCATCTTTATTCCGAGCGCGTTTCTTTTTAGCTGGTGCTTTCTTTTTCGTAGATTTAAACACCGGCTCCGCAGGCAAAATTTCAAATGCGTTTGGTTTGAGTTTCATGACCTTTTTAATCTCTTCATCTGGAAGATCCGCGACGTCGCCTTGGCGCAAAAGCCCGGCAGACGTAGACATGCAACGCTCCTTAATCATTACTTTCATATCTTACCCCTTAGTATCTGGTACTTTTAAGTGATGGGGCGGATTTACCGCCCCACCTGTCAACTTTATGAGGTTGTGTTGTCAGCGATAATTCCGCTGGCTTTCTCATTTTTACACACCAAAGTTAATTCTGTGGTGATTTGTCTTTGTGTGTTGTCACCAGTTTTGGCCAACGCTACATTTTTGGTTGGACGCAACACTGCAACTTCCCACATGTCATCCTGCATGATGAAAACGTCTCTAGAACGGTTCTCACGAGAGGGTTGAAATGCTACCTGACCCCACGGGGTAAGATATATCGAAAGCGAATTAACAACACGCTCGTCACCAGCAACCACGTTTGCACGTTGGTTGTTGTTACCAGTAAATGCTAGCGCTTTGTTCATTTGGAAAGCAGACAGATAACAAGTATCTGGTGTGCCACCATTTTCCCATATGCTTTGCATTACAGTATCGAATTTGGTTTGTGAAAACGCTGTTGGAGTACCGTCGTCAGTACGAGCGTCAGTGCCGTCACCAGTAGGGTTCGCGCCTGAGTTACCAGACTGGAAATCTACGTTTGTGATTAGCCAGGAGGGTGCACCCGCCAGCTCACGAGCTGTCGTTGCGTTACCCGCCACGCGTGCGTTATTGTCAAATAGAGCTTTTTCAATATCCAATCAGTTAATGAGTAGCTCTTTATCTACCCTCTCCGCGTTTCCGTGGAGTGTCGGACTATATCTTCACCTTCGTCTTTCTCGTTAAGGTGTCGCGCACTCGTGGGCCTTTACTGACTGTTCCAGTCTCCATGACCTAGTCTCTGAACCTTCCAACCATCCCTGATTGGCTTGGCTGCTGATTGGCATAATGGTTGCTCTTTCCATCTTAGCTTTCCAGCAATTCACGCGATTATCTCTCATAAGTTTCCCTACAGAGGCTCAATTTAATTTAAGCTTTTGCTCTCGTGCTACGTTTAACATCTCGTATGCCATGCGACGTGCTTTCCCGATATTATTCAGACCTTCATCGGTATCGGAAATGACCACAGAATTCTTGAAAATGTTTGTATAATTTCCAAGGCGACTTTCTTGTGTACGCGCTTCTGCTGTAGTCGAATCTCCTTCTATATGCGAATTTCCGGCGCTAGCCCTTAAACTCGATGTGAGCCACTCGTGAAACGTGTTAGACGCAGATGTTTTCGCAGTTTTAGAATAAAACGGGGTGTCATAAGGTGTCACGTTGTAAATGGTTTCGGCGATATCTTCAGCTATTGCATTTGCATAGTCGTAACTATCAAATGTATTACTTGGCTGTGCCATGATTATGGTTCCTTTTCAATGGTTTACTGTTGTAAGATCAAGTCGATCGCATCGTTGATCGACCCTGTTTTCTGCAATCGGGCTTCCGCCTTTTTGCGGGCCGCAGCTTTCCCTTGATTAGGACGTTTTCTTGCGCCTGATTTAACAGGAGGCAGGCTCTCACCTTGTTGTGAGGTGGCCTTTCCGCGCTTGTTCACCAACTGCCGGTAGCGCATCGCGTCGTACATCGCCATGATGTAGCGATGATCGCGAACACTGCCGAGCTCATCAGAGGTAAAACCGTAGTAGTCTCCAGCCTCCATAAGCCCCTTTTTAATAGCGTCACTTTTCTTGGGATCTGCCATTTCCGGGAGCCGCTCCGTCAGAAGCTGAGCTTGTTGCATTGTGTAGTTTTGCAATTGCTGCTCACGCTCTTGCGTTTGCTGCTGTTGCATTGCTTGTAGTTGTTGAACTTGGGTATCGTATTCAGCCTTCGCTTGGTCGTACTCTAACTTTTGCTCCATCCATCCTAGTGGATCCTGGTCAAAAGCTTCACGGCTCGGCGGGGTGGGCTCTTTGATGCCAACTTGTTGCGCCTGCTGAATAAACGCCAATTCGCGTTCACGCTGCTGGGTAGCTTGCTGGAGGTAGGTGTTGTATTGCTTTTTAAGCTTCGCCACTTCCTGCATTTGCTGGTTGATGTACCCTTGGCCTGCGGCAGATTGTTTCAACTGATCCAGTGTCCACTGCTCTTCTTTGCCGTTAATTTTAACGGGGATGAGAGTGTCCGTTTCAGCAACCTCTGTCAGGTCGTAGTCATCATTCTCGCCATCAATTTCTATTGTGTCTGATGGGCTTTCGTCTTCAGCTTCATCCGCTAAATCAACTGGCTCGATCTCTTCTTGAGGTATCTCGTCAACTGCCTGGACGGGTTCTGCTTCAGATTTAGTATCTGGTACTTTTAAATTTTCACCAGTTTCATTTGGCATTTGCACGAGCTGATCAGCAAGTGCTTGTATATCACTAGTCGTATCCACGGTCCTAGCCTTTCATTTTACGATCCAAGAATGTCTCTGCCCCGATTGCGGCGTCAAGGTCCATCAGGATCTGGTCCAACGCACGAATTATTGCGTGCGCATCTTCTCGCTGCTCCACTTCGTGGGCAGCACTAGTCGCAAAGACATTCTTTTGTCTTTCACGAACAATGTTAACGAACTGCTGAAATGCAGTGTCGTTTTTTAGTCGTTTAGCCTCATCGGCTGTTATGCGAATATCTGTCATCATGTTGCGTCCAAGAATATCACCGGTCTGTCAAACCCCCAAAAAACCAGGGGATTACCGAGCACCTCCTTGCGCTACATTTGCCACAGTGCGCAGCTTTTCTTGCTCTGCCTTAATGCCAGCTACGTCAACTTGCGCGCCGTACTGACCGGCAATCTTGGCCGCGTCTACCAGCAAATCCTGAGCCATTTGATCACGCTTCAGATCATCCTCAGCCATTGCTTTTTGCGCGTCCAATTGCAGTTTAGCCATGTCGGTGCTGACCTTAGCCTGAGCTTTCATTTGCTCAGCTTGCAGGAATGCAGCATTCGGATCCTGCTGTTGTTGCGACATCATTTGTTGTTGCTGTTGCTGTAGCGCCAGCATCTGCTGCTCTATCTCCTGGTTTATCGGAGCGAAGTAACGATCTGAGTTACGCACGCCGGCTGCGGCCAACATATCCGTCAGAGTGTTTCTGATGTTTGTCAGGCTAACTAAACCGTTCTGTGGGCCGTAACCCTGGTAGATCTGTGTTTGGAGCTGTAGAGCCTGCTGTAGGGCCGCTACGCGCTCATCCTCACGACCAGTACCCAGGCCGACGTTAATGCTGATATCCATTGACGTATCCCACACGCGTGGATCCACCGGGGTGAATATCCCGTTTAGTCGCATCATCTGCTCTTCATCGAAATTTTTGTGCACGATCTGCAACATCAGTTTAAACAGGTCACGCAGGCCGTCCGCCAAATTGCGCACCATGACTTCGACTTGTCCGGCAGCAGCCTCCACAGACGCTGTCACCGCAGCTTTAGTTGTGGATTGCAGCGCGTCTGGGTTAAGAGCCATGTTTTGCGTTACACCGGTTTTCTGCTCGACCAGCTTGTCCATGTAGGTGAGGGCGTTCAATGTTTGACCAGCAGTAAATGGCACTGAAAGATCTTGGATGGCACCGTTTTGCCTCATACGCACCAATCCTCCAATCTCAGAATTTAAAAGGTCGTCTAAGTTTACGGATCCTTCGATGAAGCCCAGGCGAGGGGAGTTTGTAAGAGCGACGTTATCTAGCACGCCCCGAAGCACTACCGTTGCCGCGTCCTGGTCATCGCAAATCAGCTCCGCCAAGCTATGTCCGTAGAAACTGTGGGGCTCTGGAGCGACCTCCAGCCTAACCATTGGAATGTTGTCCACCGGCTCCATGTCTAGCAGCTCGTAATTTGTGCCGCCGCAAAGAAACTTATGCAGGATTGGCACGCCAGTACCGTCAACATCCATACGCATGTACGCCTCAGTGACTGTGATATTCTTCATTGCCGGATCCTGGTCGTCGTCATCTCCGTAGTCTTCATCGTATCCCTGACGTTGAAATACCTCAGCTTCAGTGCCTGTTGTGCCCTGAGACATGCCGTCAAGTTTCATAACAACTTCCGGGTCAAACCCCATTGCAACTAAATCACCGGCGCGCATGTCTGTGCGGTGACAAACAACATAAGCGTCATCCATGTTACGAGCGTCACGATTGACGAAAAACTCCTCCGGCGGCACGCTTTCCATGCATAGCTCGCCTTTCATTTCAGTGCGGGAAATTTTAACGCTGTAAACCGGAGCCTCGACATCCATGCCAAACTCATCAATCTGCATCCGCATTTCCATCTCCTGCTCCAACAATTGGACGTCAGGATCCTCCGTCAGTAAGGTTAACTCATCCTCAGAAAGGTCTGAAGACGTGTAGATTTTCACCTCTGGGTATCGTTTGTAAAACGTTTTGATTATCCCTTGCTTCTTTACTAATGCGTCGTGGATCGCGTCGTTAAGCACCCTATAACCATTTAGCCTTTGGAACTCATGATGCATAAAGCTGGTTGCCTGCTCCGCCAGGGCGACGTCCTCCGGCCCCTTGGGAACGTATTCTACCGGCTTTGTTGTAGACATAAACACACGCATGATTGACGGCTTGACCGCACGCACCGTGTCCCGGACCTTACTGGCAACAACCTTGCTGCGCCCATCTTCGTATCCGATATCAACCTCACCGTCATAGTAACGCTGCGCCTTTAAACGCTCGTCTGATATTTCGCTTTCCACAAAATCAACTGCGTCTTGGATAGCGTCCTGGACAATGCTTTGTATTTCTTCTCTGCTTTTTGGTTGTAATTCCATCGTCGCTTTTCCTTATTGTGAGCCGGGGAACATATAATCAATCACACCCCGCACGTTACTGCCGGTTTCGTCTGCTGTAGCTTCTGAGCTTAGTCTTGTTGTTGCTCTTGGCGTCACTTTAGTTGTTGTATCAATTAAGCTGCCCATCAGAGTGCCAAGCTTTCGCAGGGCGGTGTCGTCTGTGATTGCGTCTCGCACCAGGTTAGGATTTTCAGAAACAAGAATTGTTGCAATGCGTTCGCGCTCCGCGTCCGTCAAGTCACGACCAAACATGCTGACAAAAGACCGAGCAACCTGACCCAACGCACGCGGATCCAGCCGACCGGCGTCTAGGATTGTTTGCGGCGTCAGGCCGAGGTTGACTGCTTGCCCCTCTATTAAAGCCTCAGCAGTGTTTGTGCGATCCATGATAGCACCCTTCGCCGCCTGGCTTTCTTCTGCAATGTCTAGCTTCTTCAATACGTCGTCTAGGCTTTCCTCCGGCAATGCCATACGAAGGATCTGGTTAAGACCGTCTTCCTCGTTGCCTAGCTTACGAATAAAAGACGCCCGGTTAGGTGATTTAAGTTGCGCCTGGATTGCCGACAACATGCCAGACCTAAAAGCAGCAATTTCATCTGCGTTGCCACGCCCAAACAGTTCCTGCAACTCAAACAATTTTTCATCCATCTTGCCGGTAAATGTGCCACGCCCGGCATTAAATGCGTCCTTGTTGTCTTTTGCAGCTTTAGATACAGCTCGCGCGCTAGCTAGCTCTGGAATGTTTGCGTCTAGCGCTCCTCTAAATTCTTCAGCTACATCTTGGAACCCGCTACCCAGGAACCCTCCGCCACGCTCACCAAATTGAGCTGTTGTTTTAGCGTCTAGAGCCTTGCGTATTTCCTCAGCCTCTTGAGCGTTAGGCTGACGTAAAAATTCTATTTTGTCGCCTTTGCCTTTTTTAAATAGTGGCGTGTATCCAGGCGTGCCAACTTTAGTTTGAAAATATTCTAGTAAATCTTTACCGGCTGACGGTACGCGTTCAAGCGCCAGGATCATTTCACCAAAAACCTCGTTATTGACGTCCATTTCTTTAAACGGCGCGTAAGCTTGGTTTTCAGCTTCCTTAACGGCTTTATCTGTTGCTTTTTGTTTTGCAAACTGTAGTTGCCCGTCACCGCCTAACGCGTCATCCATAGCAGTTGCTGCTTTTGCTCGTGTCTCACCTGGTCGAGATGTGAGTGCTTCATTAATAATATCGCCAGCCTTGCCGCCTCGTGCGCGTAAATTTTTAATTGCCGCAGCCAAAGTTTTGTTTTCTGCCATGATGCGTCCGTCCATAATATCCTGGACTATTTCTTCTGGCGTCTTTTGCAGTTTGTTAGCCAGGCGCTGTATCTCGTTATTAACGATGCTGGAACCCCTGCGCCCCACCAAAAAACGAGCCTCACGTCCCAGCGCTTTTATCATCTCCGCTCCAGCTCCAAGCGTCTTGGAAACTGCCGGGTTCAATACAGCGCCGGTCGCAGCTCCACCAGGAACGCGAGACACTCTGTTTTTAAATCCACCCTCGCCAGTGTTAAACGCATACGCGCCACCCTCAGCAGCGCCAATAGCAGCCAATCGTCCCACAGTAGCAGGGACGGAAGCGCCACCAGTGAAAGGGGCAGCAACAAGCGCGGGAATGATTGCACCAGCAGCCTCACGACCGTATGAGCCAATAGGATCCGCTTGCCGGTAAAGTTCCAGGTTAGTACGAATACTATCTAAAACTTCTTCCTGATCTGCGCCACCTAAAGACCTTACAAATGCCTCAATTTCGTCAGCACTCCCAAAACTTATACCCTGCAAGACTGCTCGCAATTTTGTGGCTGTTGACGCTTCGTATTCTTCTTCCGGTTGCGCTACGACGACTGGCCCCTGGTTCAGTAAGTTTCGGAAATGCTCACCAGTTGATTGGTTATTTTCAGTGCTCATAGCTCAGCCCTTCTGTTCACTTCATCGATGATAAATTGACGTTTCTTAGCGGACAGACGAGAGTTACCGCTTTGGACTTCAATAAATAATTGCGTCAGCTCGGTATCAGATTTTCGTCTGTATGGGTTTGTAACTTCAACTACTTTGATCTTGTTTAAATAATCACGCATGTCTTTTTCTGGGTCTGCAAATTCATATGCCGCTTCCATCAATGATTGACGATATTTTTGTAACGCTAGCTCGCGACGCTCGATGTATTCGAGCAACTGTGGCTCGTTTAATCCAAGCGGTAAACCTTGCGACAATGCTAAATCTAACTCGCCTTTTGACAATGCGCCAAACGTGACAGATCCAATAACGTCTAAACCTAAAGCATTTCTGGCATTAGTAAGCTCCGCAGCCTCCACAGATATGTCTGGAAAATATCGCGTAATTAAACCGCTTATGTTCTGGTTGTCTCGAATTGCCTCTCGTATTGCGCTCTTTGCCTTTGCGTAATTTCTAAGTGAGCTGTCTACGTTTATGATACTTGAAACAGTTGATTGAACCATGCCAGCCTTTGCAGCCGCTGATTTTGTTTTAAACTCAGTTAAACGTGCTTGCTCAATCTCGTCTGCCTGAGCTGCTTTTATTGCTTCAGTTGCTGCCGGTCCAGTCAGTAAATTACCAGCCCCGTCGCGAACTTGCTTTGTTCCGTCTTGGAATAAACTGACTGTAAGGCCGTTGGGGTATGTTTTTGCGCTTGCTGCCGTTTTGTTTGCAGCCGCTGAGTTTGCTGACCGCGCAGTCATATAAGATTTTATTGCTTCCGCCGGCCCCTGGCTATCAACAAGACGCAACGCCGCTGCCGCAGTGTTGTCGCCTCCGTCAGCTAGCTTTTGCAAATATTCTAGTGTGCTGTTTCTGCCCCGATTTAAAACTTTTCGATCGTTTATATCTTTTACTGCCATTTCAATCATTGGCTTAAACATACCAGGGTTGCCAGATAATGACATTAAGGCCACTGCTAAACGATCAGACGCGTCAGGATCTTCGCCTGTTACTGCTGCCTTTAACTTATCAAATCCACCACCAACAGTTTTGCCGACAAAATCAAATAAACTTGGAACTTTTTTCTGGGGCTGGCCAGTATTTATTGGACCCAAGTTTGGGTTAGCGTTAAGGGGCTGGTTTTGTATTGGCGTTGTGTTTAACGGTTGGTTTTGCATTACAAGCTCCATAAATTTCTGTGCATTTTTTCTGTGGTCGCCCATACCGGCTACTTTTTCAGCAACTGTTCCAGGCATTCCACCCGCGCGCTCGTCAGTCATATTAAAATTATTAAGGCCGCCAGTATTTATAGCTGAATATATTTGATCCAAACCCATGCCAGGTTTTATGCCAACTGCTTTAAGATATTGGTAAATACCGGCTCCTGGACCGAGCTGAGTAGAAATAGCTTGCGGACGTGTTTCAAAACTTACGCCGTATTGATTTGCTTGGGGTTCTCCAAATTGTATTAAGCCACGATGCTGGCCATACTTAGTTTCTCTACCGATCTCCAATGGGTTAAATGTACCGCCAGTCTCATAAGAAATAGCCGTCGCCAGATCGATCGGATTAATGCCAAGCGCTTTAGCGGTCGAGAATATGCCCTGGGCTATATCCATTAGAGTGGCAATACCGCTGCTTGTGGACCCATAATGTATTTAAGAGCTCCTAGAGTTCCTAATATGCCAGGGTTTTGTGTAGTTGTTTGGGTTTGTTGCCCCATGTTTGCCGCTCCAAGTGCCGCCAGAGGCGCTCCAAGGCTGTTCATAGGCGCGTTAGCATAGTTGGACATGTCAGTGGCCGCGCTATCAAGTAACGCCTGCTGTAGGCTCTGCTGAAGTAGCCCTTGCTGCATCATGTCCTGATTAATTGTACGGCCAGTGTTAAACGCTTGCGCAGCAAGATTACCCAACTGAGCAGCTCCCCGCATGCCTGCCTGTTGTTGGCCTAACTGCAATTTACCAAAGGCGTCAGCGCCTTGGCGCGCAAACGCTTCGTTTGTCAACGCTTCAGCTACGCCATGACGAGATCCACCAAAAGCACCGGCGCGCGTTGCCTGCGCACCAATTTGGTTTTGCTGCATCTGACGTTGCCTCTCCAAATCTAATAAGGTTCTATCTGTGACGTAGTTTGTAAACAGGCCAGTGTTGCCTATTGCACGTCGCGTGCCGTCAAAAGCATCCTGCAATCCCTGCGCCGCAGCTTGATTTACGTTAAAACCAGATTGCGCTGGTTGCGTCATTGTCGGCGCTGGGGTTGGGGCAGGGGCAGGGACTGGCGTAGGAACTGGCCCTATACCAGGTCTAGGCATTACGCCCGTTACTGGGTTTGGTTGCATAGCCGCCATTGCTGGGTTTTGTACTACACCGCCGCCTTTTCCGCTTGATCCTGCGCCCATTATGCATCTCCTTTTAATAAGCCAACCGCAAAGAATTGGACTGTGCGAGCTGCAAAATGCACCGCGCCTTTAATTGTACGTTTTTTACCCGACGCAAACGCAATGTAATCGCGAAATTCTTGATAGTGCTCGTGCGCCTTGCCTTGCTCAATCTTTTGCCGTCCAAGGTGCCGATAACCACGACGGATTGCCTCGCCCCACCACTTGTTGTGTAAGCGCCTCATGCACCATACTTCCGCCTCTCGACGTGTCTGGTAGTTATAAACTCCAGCCGCAACAGCGTGGGTTGCAATGACGCATCCGCCTCCGCCAGAGCTTGCACCTCCGCCGCTATCATCGTCGTTGTTCGAAGACGTAACATCAGGTCCAGCACCGCCAAATGGATCAAGACCCATGTCAGCTTCCGCTTGTACTTGGGCTGTAAAGGATGGCGTGTTAAAAATAGAGTTAGGATCATCATTGTCGTTAGCCGTTGGCCTAGGGGCAACGGTATTTCCTCCAGTCGGATCATATGTGCTATTAGGCGCGTCAATAGTTCCAGCTATGCCACCAACAATTCCAGGGACGTTTGCCGCGTTCTCAATAAGATTACCTGTTAAATCAGTAAACGCTCCACCTAAGCCAGTAGTCGGGTCATTTTGATTGTATCCTCCACTTACGCTAGTAACACCCGCCGCAAGCATAGAAGCTGCCGCTAACTCAGCTTGTGTGGTTGCGTCGCTTGATGCCGCCGCAAAGTCTGCGCTTGTCAGTTCTCCTGCCGGTTTTGTCACGCTACTGCCGTCATTTGTTGTATAAGTAATTGGCTTGTTAACATTCGCCGCCGCGACGGAAGCGTTGTATCCTGGATTATCTTCCGGTTTTGCAATTCCTGCTGTAATCTCTTTACCGTAGTTTATAAAAGCCTCATTTATATTTTGGTGCGCAATATCTTTGTGTCCGCCATAAGTCGTAAAAGTAGAACCGCCGGCTATTCCTGGACCACTATTAACTGGAGCTCCTGCGCCAGAACCGCCACCTCCACTGGCAGCGTTTAACGCGTCGGCGTATGTGCCAAAACTACCATAATCTAGCAACGGAGCCATGTTGCTTCCGTATTGACCGCTAACTGGATCAATAAAAAAACTATCAATGTATGATTTCTGCGCTGGGCGCGCCGCTGCAAACGCATCCATTTTAGCGTCAAATAAAGGCCCGGCACTTAACGCTCGAACACCGTTATCGTAAGTCGTTGCTGCCGGGTTGCCCATGCTAAAAGCGCCAGGCGCATTTAAACCAAAAGCGCTTGCTGTATTAGCAGTGTTGTTAAAACCGGCATATTGAGCGTCTGTAAAGTCAGCGACCGTGGGACCGTAAGATAATGGAACGGATCCAAGACGACTAATTTTGTCCGCCTGGCCTAGATTTCTCTTTGCTGCTTCCTCAAGCCATTCTGGAATTGCCACCTCTGTAGATGATCCACCTTTGCCCATATTAAATCTCCTTAACGTAAGATGAGTGCATAGGCTCCCACCCGTGTGCTGATAGAGGCTTTTTCCAACCAAACCTCCCGGTCATGTTCAACGCTTCGCAGCCCTGTTCTTTTGCCCAAGATATCACGTCATCGTGCATGTCTAAAATTTCTGTGAGATCGCCCCCGCCAAGAAAGATATTCAACACCTTTTTTTTGGGATAAACGATAATCTCAGTAACTAAACAACTCTTTTCGCGAGGCCAAAGTTGCATTGTTCCTTTGTATATACCCTCGTATATATCAATGATGTCGTGTGTGCCTCCGGTGTACTCTAAAGCAGCCTCTATGTATGGACGACATCGTGTAAATTCTTGAGTAATCACCAGGCACCTCCAGTCAACGTAACACGCTTCCAAATGTTTGCTGAACCGTCGTGAGCTGCTGTGCACACATAAATATAATTAGTATCCCAACTTATCATCCCAGAAGTATCACCAGACGAGCCAACAGATGAGGAGGGGGCTGCTTGCTTAACCACAACCTCGTTGAATGCACCGCTTTGCGAAACAACTGGATAAAGGCCAGATCTGTCCCACATAAAATTACCGTCATCAGCCGCAGTTTCATCGCCAGTCTTTTGCGCCAGGGCAATTCTAGTTTGGCTGAGATACGCCATTAATCGACGCCCCCAGGTTTGCCAGTCTTCGCCTTTTGGCTCTGGTGGTCTGTTTGGTTGCGTCATCGACGGCCTCCAGCCACAACATCAATTCGGTTAATACCTACACGCCAGTCTGTGTATTGCGTGCCCTCCACACGCAACCGAACTTGTCGCCCGGTAAAGCGCATGCTTGTAGGGTTGCTCATTGTAAATGGTCCATAGCTACGCTCTGTATCGTTGGGATAAAACCTAGTTTTAAATGTAGCGTTGACGTTGCCTTGCGTCTTCTCGTCTGGGATCATTTCAGTAACAGACATGACCTGATCTCCAGCGCCAATCCTAATTGGGCCACTTTCTGCAAACGGTGTAAGGCTGTCATACTCCAACCCAACTTCATGTTCATAAATTTTTTTGTCAGACGCCTTTGCCATCATAGGTTGGCGATACACGCCGCGATCAGTGCCTGCTGTTCTGTCTAACTCGCCAATGTACCAAGTACCCTCAACATAATTAAATACAACATATCTATCATTCTCTGTGCTGCCTGCGCTTGGATAAAACCACCATATCTCGCCAAACATAGAATTTGACATGCCAAAAGCTTTGCTCACTTGGGCTTTGTTCATATCGTTGAATACATAATCAGACACATCGCAAGGGAGCTCTGCAACTGCGCTACCGTTGTAAGTGTAAAAAGAATTAGCACCCATCCAGAATGCTCCAGCGTCAACAACAACCGCTGCCTCTCTTGCTGCTAAACCGCAAGATGTACCAACTCTTTCAAAACCATAGACATAGGGTGGGCCAACATAAGTTGCAGAATGCGCATCTCTAGTTGTTAAAATTAAAGTTTGGCCACGCACGCGCACACCCTTCATGATGGAACCAGAGGTGTTTAGCTCAACGTCACCAGCTTCATTTGTAGCAGCAGGCGTCCAAAGATTATTGTTTTCTCTGTCAGAAAAAGCCACTTTACGCGGATTACCACCAGCTCCTAATGCAAACAAAAACCGCTCTGCCGTAACAACTAAACTCACATTATCAACAGGAGCATTTGGTATAAGTTTAGCTGTTGGAACATTTTTAAGGCTTACGCCATCAATATCAAAATTTGGCGTGTTGTAAGCATTAGGAATGATTTCTATTTTCACCTCTGTATCATCTGTGTCAAAACGGAAACGGTTTTCTCCTACAGCCAATGCTTGGTTAACTAATACAGTTGTACTTGTTGTGCCTGTTACTTTGACATTCACATCCGGCGTTGTTGTTGCATCGCTATCATCATTGGGATCAATTAAGGTTAAAATAATATCGTGCGTATCTTCTGTTGGATCTGAGTTTGCCAAGCCAGATACAGTCTGATCCAAGTTGCCAAAGTTTACCCTTGCAAGTTCATGGTTTGCGCCATGATCCATAGTAAAAGAATGTGTCGAACCTATGTCCTGCCTAAACACATGAGCTGCACCAACGCCAACGCCTGTTATATCTATAGCCGAACCACCTTGCGTTGCAGATAACTGAAACTCAGTCGCGCTTGAATTTATGATGTAATAATCTGTACCATCTGTCAGCCCGGCTATATCTGTGCCACCACCGTTGCTGTAAGTCACAATCTCATTGTCAGAAAAAGTGTTAGCCGTAATAATTTTATCGTCTGTTACCTCAACAACGGCAGTGTCTGCACTGTCTATTGTAACAGAGTTATTTGCAGTTAAATCAATGGCAGAGCCGCCTGATGTTAAGGATAATTGAAACTCAGATGAAGTTGCAGCAATAACAAAATAATTTGCGTCATTTGTTAACCCGCCAATGTCTGTGCCACCACCGTTGCTGTAGGTTACATAATCGCCAGTAGTAAATGTGTTTGTATCAACAATTTTATCATTTGCTATATCAACAACTGATGCGTCATTACCATCAAATGTAAGTGCGTTTCGTGTTAAGTTAATTGCTGCACCGCCTGATGTTGCGGCAAGTTGTATTGTGTTTGTTGTAGCACCAACGATAAAATAATTTGTGCCAGTAGTTAAACCACCTAGCGCTGTCGCAGGCGCAGCAGGAACAGTGTAAGTCACCTCATCGCCATTGCTAAAACCATGCGCTGTAATTGTTATTGTGTCTGTGCTGACGTTAGTGTTTGTTGCGTCATCTGCGTCAAAGGTTTTCTTAAGTTGCTGATACTCAGCAACGCCGCCAGAGATTGACCAGTTCACGCCTTTTGTCCAGTCACTATCTGCATCAAACGTACCGTTTGTGACGAGCTCAGAGCCAAAGGTTACATCTAAATCCCACTCGTAAATTTTACCATCGTTTTCAGTTAAAGCGACTAAATTTTCGCCCCATGTGTCTAACTGCCAAGCAGTTGAAGGTAAAACTGTTGCTGTGTCAGGACGAGCCACGCCCCAGGCAAATTTACCAAAAGCCCCTGCGCCATACCCAGTAAACGCCACAGCATCATCTCTTCCTACTGTAAATGGAACAGGGGTCAGATCGTACCTAGTGCCTGATGCGTTGTAGACGTAAAGATGCTCATATGTGCCTGTTGCTATCCAACGATCCCCAGTATTATCAGACCAGGTTATCATGCCGCGAAGCTTTGCGTCGCCTGCTGTATCTGACCTAACACGCCACCCCCCAACAGGACGCATAATTCCGTCGTGCCATCTAACCAGACTTGCGTCACGCCAACGGCCTTGCGATTGTAAATCAGTTCCGTTTCGATAGACACCAGCAGGAATGTTTAAATCAATTAATGCCATTCGCGCACCTTTATATTTATTTACTCAGCCGCAATGTCCTCTGGCTTTGCTTCGAGTGATGCCGCTAACCTTGCAATGAAAGCCTCCCGACCAACCATAAGCTGATCCATGTTGAACTGTGCATTGTTAAGCTTGCGCTCTAAATCTTGTACATGATTAAGCAATGTTTTTTGCTCATCAGTTAAGTCATCTAAATTATACTCAATCTCGTTGACTGTAATGGTTTTCTTTTCATCTTTTGCCATTTGCCAAACTCCTATTAACTTATAGCTGCATTCACAGCAGTCATATTCTCGTTAGTCCAGTAATCTTTCTCAACCATTGTTCGAAGATATTCTTTATTTGCTTCAACATTAGCATCCCACTCAGCGTCTGACATTCCAACTACGTTTGGTTTACTGCCATTAATAAGATCTACGGAGTCCAACATTGCTGAATAGTGTGCTGCAATTTGTTCTGCGGTTGGTGTGTCAGTCATTTATTTATCCTTCTAATGTAGCTATTCTAGCTTCTAATGCATCGTTTTTTGCAGACAGTTCTTGTACTGCTTTGAGCAATGCCCATTGTAGATTTTCTGGGTTTACTGTGAGAACGCCGGTGCTTTCATTTGCGTTTACACAATCAGGCATTACAGCTTGTAGCTCTTGGGCTATCACCCCTACATGTGTCCCGGTTTGATCAATAATATCATTTCTGGAAAGACCATCTGCTTCAATTTCAGATAAATCATCTTCAGTTTTGTATTCGTAATTTCTAATTCTTACCGCTTTAATAGCATCAAGGCCAACAGAGCTATCTGTAATGTTTTTCTTTAATCTTTGGTCTGAGTAGACAGACCAATAAGAAACATTTGGTTGATTATATACATGATAATATCCGCCATACATTCCGGTATTTGAACCTCTACCAGAAATACTATTACCAATTACAACTGAAGAACTATCTGTTCCAGCAGACAAGTTTGTGTATGCGCCTAGTAAAACATTACCACTTCCAGTTGATATCTGGTTTGATTGACCGCCAGCATAACCACATGCGTATCCAACAAGCGTATTAGTATTTCCAGTTGTTGCGCCGTACCCAGCATAACGACCAATGGATATGTTTTGATAACCTGTTGTTACTGTAGGCATAGCGTTATCACCCACACCGACATTGCTATATCCCGTTGTTACAGCCTCACCTGTGCTGTAACCTATAAAAGTGTTAAGATAACCAGTAGTTACTGCATTCCCGGTATTATATCCTAGGCAAGTAGTAGAGTAACCAGTTGTGGCGGCATACATTGATCCATATCCAACAGCCACATTTCTAGCGTTACCAGCTTGGTAAGTATATAAAGAATAACTTCCTATTGCGACATTATAGTTTGATGTAGTGTTGTTATAACCTGCTCCATGACCAGCAGCAAAATTATGTTGACCAGTAGTGTTTTGCTGCAAAGCAGTGTAACCGATAGCAGTATTACTTAATCCTGTAGTATTTTCATATCCAGCATTGCTGCCCACAAGAGTATTGTAATAACCTCCTGTGTTTGAATAGCCAGCTAAGGCTCCAACTGCTACATTATAATAATTATTAACACTTGAACCAGCAGCATTTTGAGAAGCTAACGCGTCCCATCCGACTGCTACGTTACGACTACCAACATCATCAGAACTTAATGCACCCTTACCAATAGCAACATTTTTTTCGCCAATAGTATAAGCATCTCCTGCTAAACCACCCACGAAAGTGTTGTCTTTACCTGTTGAGACTAGTGACCCTGCATTGTAACCCACAGCAGTGTTATGGGTATCTGTTGCGCTGGTAAAATTTTGAGTTGATAAAGCTTGATAACCTACGGCTGTACTTTTGCTACCTTGTGTATCATCAGATAAAGCCATCAAACCTACAGCAGTATTTGATCCACCTACTGTCATAGCCGACATTGAACTTTTACCGACTGCCGTGTTGTTGTCTCCAGTACTTATTGCTGTTCCTGCACTAGCACCAATTGCAGTATTACTACCACCTGGACTTGAACTGTCCAAACTGTCTAGCGCTGTGTCGCCTAATGCCACATTGTTTGCGCCATCAGGATGATTACCGTCTAGCTTAACATTTCCATTAACAGATATGGCTGTCATGTTAGAGCCACCGCCAAGCAGTGTATCAATGGTATCTAAATTTAAATTAATCTTAGTGCCCCAAGTATCAGCCGAC
>MDSZ01048862.1_pt1 | contig 18435 bp, 13 predicted proteins | sample 811201 | NCBI WGS metagenome assembly MDSZ01 (sample SAMN05326647, study PRJNA326480) | marine metagenome | isolation source: seawater | place: Indian Ocean: North | collected 2010
GCCTGTTGGTTTAAGCCAATTATCCTTTCCCACTGAATAAGCTGAATGATACTAACATTCTGTTTGTCGAGTAAATCTTTTACTTTTTGCATGATTCTCTCCGCTTCACCAATTTGCCCGGTAAGAAAGCAGGCGCTCGCTAATTGGCCTGCCGGAAACAAGGAGTCTTGTACTTCTCCTTCGTTTCCGAATTTAAATGTTTTCTCATATTCCTGAAGCCACATTGAATACGGGCCTCTTTCCTTTTGAATTCCAATAGAACTAAAAGCAGCGTCAAAATTATATCTCCAAAGTTCCATATCAAAAAGTTCTTTACCTTTGGCCTTTCGAGTTAAATCAAAAGCGCTGTTTGCCTCTCCGTTCATAATTAGGGCGTTTATACACCTTCCGAGTTCGTCCTTCATGGCCAAACCGTATTCTTCGATCTGCACTTTAATTTCATCGAATCTCTGATTGTTGCCGGAAAGTCTGGCTGCTGCGGCTGCAAATCCTAGGGAATCAATTGTTTTTCTAGTTGGGTCTACAAACGAATTTGCATAAGAGACTAAATCGCCGCCTGCAGCTAGAGTGTTGCGAGCTCTAGTTTTATCTCCTAAACGGTCAAAAATTTTTGATGACTCCTCATATTCTCCCTTTGCTCTGAGCATCCAAGCGAGTATTTCAGCGTCAAGCTCCGAGTTCTCTGCGTCTATCTTTTTTTTATTTATGGCAGAATCAACTTGATTCGTTTCGACCAGAAAACTTGCATATTTTCTCATGCCGTTTTTCTCAAGAGCGCCAACCTCTAAAAGTTGCCCCGCTTTATCTATTTTGTTTTCTAATATCAAAATAGGCACTTGCTCGGATATGTTCCGGCTGACTATCTGTGCGACCATTTTCCTTATACTGGGATCCTTTTCTCTTCTAACCAACTTTGTCAGCAGTTCTGTCTTACCAAGCTCAGCCATCTTGATGATTGCCAACTCTTTCTTCCTGCCTCCTGAGCGATAATCATTGATTAGTTCTGCAATATCTTTTGGAGTATCAGGGTACAAACCTAATTCAAATTCCTCCAAAATTTTACTGCCTCTAAAACGTAACTCAGGTCCGCCATCTTTGATTGCATCTCTAAGGAAGGGTTCTGCTTTTCTTCCTAAGTTCCATAATTTTTTTGTGGCTGTTTCTCTAACTTTGAAATCGTTGGAATCGATTAATTTGATTGTCTCTAAAATCTCCTCAGTTGTTGAATTCGGCGTGTTGTCACTTTTTTCAACTGAGAGTACTCTGATTAGTGTTATCAATACAAAGAGTGTAGTTGTGACGAATAGAGATGTTCCGGGCTTAAATAATGCCATACGTTTCAAATTATAACGGTTTATTGGATTCAAGGGAAACTTCAAAATTATTGGATAAATGTCTGTGAATTCTCCCAATCATTAGTATTTTCGGTTTTGACTACCTCAGTGACCAAGCTATTCTAAAATAAGAATATAAAAATATGACTAAGTTTTCCATTTTTCTTTCAACATTTATCTGTCTCAACGTAACTGCAATTTCAGATGAATTGAAAGTAGGCATTGTAGATATGACTAGGGTATTCGGAGAATACTACAAGACTAAAGATGTGGAAAAAGAAATTGAGAAAAAACGAGAGATTGCGAGGAGCGAGGTTAATGAAAGAGATGGTGAGTTGAAGGAAAAAATGAATGAGTTGAAGGCTTTGCAAAAAGAAATCACAGATCCTGTGAGTAGTAGGGAAGTTAGAGCTGCAGCTCAGAAAAAAGCTCAGATAGTGACTGAGGAAGCAAAAGCAATGCGCGATGAAGTTTTGGGCTTTGCCAGGAAAAGAGAAATGCAATTGATGGAGATGTCCAAGAGAAAGAGAGAGGCTATATTGAAAGAAATTCAGAGTGTCGTAAAATCACACTCAACTGAAGTAGGCTATGATCTTGTTTTCGATAAGTCATCTAAAAGTACGAGAGGGATTAGCTTTCTTCTTTACTCCAAAGATGCCAGTGATTTTAGTGCAAAAATGATTACTCGTCTAAATACAAAAGGCTCTGAGTAGTTCATTGATATTCTCATTAATAAACTTGAAAGTTTTTTACTAATTTTGGGTCCAATTATAAATGAAGCTTAGCCAGATTGTTGAGGCGTTATTGTTTGCCTCTAAAGAGCCAGTCGATTCTAAAAAGATCGCAAAAATTATCCGAAAGGTTTTCAAGAGGGAAGATGAGGAGAATGAACTCTGTTCTGTAAAACAACCTGAAATTGATGAGACCATCGAGAAATTAAACAAGGGATATGAAAGAAAAAAATCTCCATATCTCATACAGGAAAGATCAACAGGCTGGAGGATATATACAAGAATTGAATATGCCTCATTCATCCGTGAATTATTTCCAGACCAAAAGCCAACTAGGTTGAGTGCTCCAGCTCTTGAGACCTTGGCAATTGTTGCGTACAGGCAACCAATTACTAAAGCAGCTATTGAAGCTGTTCGCGGTGTTAATGTTGATGGGGTTTTGCAATCTTTGATCGAGAGGGGATTGGTTAGTATTTCGGGAAGATCTGATCTACCGGGAAAACCTTTCCTCTATGAGACATCTAGTAATTTCTTGGAGCATTTCGGAATTAAAAATGTAGAGGATTTACCTAATTCTGCGGAACTTCGTAGTGTTGAATTGCCTCAACCTGAATCTGAAAAAGAGAGTGCCGAGCAGCTTGCACTTGCTGAAGTGACCAAAAATACCCCGGAAGAAACAGTTCAGGACGAGAGTGAAAATGATAATAAAAACCCTGAATCAGCGGAATGATTCAACCAAAAGATAAATAATTCTAGATAAAAGGGATTACTGCCCGATTGTTTGTTGATTGGGAATTACATAAAGGATGATCAATGCCTCTTGACGATATTAGAAAAAAAATCGACGACCTTGATTCGAAGTTGTTGGAGCTATTGAATCAACGTGCAGATTTGGTTCATGAAGTCGGAGAAATAAAAAAGAAGGACGGAATTGAGATCTATGCTCCTGAGAGAGAAGAAAGTCTTTTGAAGAGTTTGGTTCAGAAAAGTCAGGGTCGGCTGAGCGAAACCTCGATCAGGTCAATATATCGAGAAATTATGTCTGCTGCTCTTTCGCTTGAGCAAGACTTGAAGATTGCATACCTCGGACCTCAAGGCACTTGGACTCATCAAGCGGCCATCAGTAAATTTGGTCATAGTGTTGAATACACTCCACAGGAAAGCTTGGCGGGTGTTTTTGATTGTGTGGCTCGAAAGAAAGCAGACTATGGAGTTGTTCCAATTGAAAATTCAACTGAAGGAGCTGTCAATCATACTCTTGATATGTTTGCAGACTCACCTCTCAGAATTTGCGCTCAAATACTTTTGCCAATTGAGAATGCGTTGATCTCAAAAATACCACGCGAAAAGATTACAAAATTATATTCTCATCCTCAGGTTTTTGGGCAATGTAGGAGTTGGATACAAAAGAATTTTCCATCGGCCGAACTCGTTGAGGTGTCAAGTACCACTAGGGCTGCAGAATTGATTAGCGACGAAAGTAGTGCTGCAGCTCTTGGAGGTCGATTAGCCGCTGAGTTGAACAATTTAGAAGTCTTAGAGGAAAAAATTCAAGATAAGGCCACGAATACCACCAGGTTTCTAGTTTTGAGTCACAAGATGTGTCCACCAACTGGTAACGATAGAACTTCAGTGATGTTTTCAGTAAGACACAAAGCTGGATCACTTGTTAAGGCACTAGAACCTTTCAACGAATTCCACATCAATATGTCTAAAATAGAGAGTCGCCCCTCAAAACAGAAGGAATGGGAGTATTTTTTCTTCGTCGACATTGCCGGACATTGTGAAGATCCCAAACTATCCGAGGCTCTTCAAAACCTCGAGGAGCACTGTAACTTCATAAAAGTCTTAGGAAGTTATCCTGATTCTGAAGTAAAATAGGCATTAAATCTGCTTATTTTGATGATTATTTGCGGGAAAATATGCCTAAAACTGCTGCCTTTACGCTGGCGTTAAAGAATTTATCAAATCTTACGCTTTCTTACTTGGTTTTTATCAGTTGCTTGGTAGATTATGCGCCCTTTTTTCAGCTTTTCTGAGGAGGGCAAATTCCGCTATCTTGACAGGCCATTGTTTGATCAAGAGAAGTCAAAAATCACCTCAATTTAACAATTTTAATAGTAAATATGTCATTTAAGACATTCCCAACAAAACGCGGTCTTTATGACCCCTCGAACGAAAAGGATAGTTGTGGTGTTGGTTTTGTAGCCAACATGAAGGGAAATCCTGACCATCAAATTGTGCTTGATGCACTCGAGATGCTTGAAAGGATGGAGCACAGAGGGGGCTGTGGTTGCGAACCCAACACGGGCGATGGAGCAGGTATTCTTGTTGGATTACCAGAGGGCTTTCTGAGAAAGGTGGCAAAGCAGGATCTTGGTTTGGATTTGCCGTCAAAAGGACAATTTGGAGCAGGTCTTGTTTTTTTACCACAAGATGTAGATCAAAGAAATAAATGTGTAGCGGCAGTAGAAAAAATTATAGAGGACCATGGGCAAGAATGTCTGGGTTGGAGAGATGTACCTGTCTGTACTGAAGAAGCCAATGTTGGACCTGCAGCGAGAGCTGCGGAGCCTTTTATTAAACAATTATTTATTGGCGCGGCTAATGGTATCGAAGGTGATGATTTCGAGAGACAATTATACATCATAAGAAAAAGAGCGAGTCATCAACTAAGGTTTGATATGGATCTTAGCGAGAGGCTACTTTTTTATATTTGCAGCCTTTCAACCAAGGTAATGATTTATAAGGGCATGCTAAACACCGCTCAGGTATTAAAATATTTTAGTGATCTTGCCAATCCAGATTTTGAGACTCACCTGGCAATGGTTCACTCAAGATTTTCCACAAACACATTCCCAAGCTGGGATCGTGCTCAACCATTTAGGTTCATGAGTCATAATGGTGAGATCAACACTCTTCGAGGAAATATCAATGCGATGAGATCCAGAGAAGGAACTCTGAAAACTGAACTTTTTGGGGAACATCTTTCTAAGCTATATCCAATTATGGAGGAGGAATGTTCCGACTCTGGTAATTTTGATAATGCCCTTGAGTTTTTGTTGATGTCGGGTCGTACACTTCAGGAGGCTGTTCTTTTGATGGTTCCTGAGGCATGGCAAAAGCACAAACAAATGGACCAGAGTAAGAGGGATTTTTATGAATTTAACTCGTGCATAATGGAGCCATGGGATGGTCCAGCTTCAATTGTATTTACAGATGGGAAGTACATTGGAGCTGTTCTTGATAGAAATGGTCTCAGACCAAGCCGTTATTACATAACCAAGGACGATCGTGTAATTATGGGTAGTGAGGTAGGGGTTGTGGATGTTGATCCAGCTGATGTAGTCGCTAAAGGAAGGCTACAACCTGGTAAATTATTTTTAGTGGATTTTGAAAAAGGGAAGATGATTCCTGATGAGGAAATTAAATCAGATTTTTCAGCACAGAGGCCCTACGGTGAGTGGCTGAAAAATCAGAGGATTTGTTTGGAAGATCTTGAGACTTTTTCTGGGGCGCCGAGTTTAGACGAAGATTCGTTGCTGCAGCGCATGCAGGCGTTTGGATTCACTGCGGAAACTATGCAGTTTATGCTGCTTCCTATCGTTAATGAAAAGAGAGACCCTCTTGGTTCCATGGGTAATGATGCCGCATTGGCGTGTTTGAGTGACAAACCTAGAATGCCTTATGATTATTTTAGGCAACTGTTTGCTCAGGTGACTAATCCGGCTATCGACTCAATACGTGAAGAAGTCATCATGTCATTGGAATGTTATGTTGGACCAGAAAAGAATCTTCTGGAAACGACGGAAGCACACGCTCAAAGGTTGCGGCTTCCTCATCCAATTCTTACTAACGAGCAACTGCATTCGTTGAAAAAAATGGATCACAATGGATGGAGATCTAAGGTGATCGATATTACTTTTTCTCGTTCTGAGGGCATTGAGGGGGTAAAGAAAACTATTGATAGAATATGCGCAGAGGCTGAAGCCGCTATCAGAGAAGGTTACAGTTTAGCAATTCTGAGTGATAGAAATATTTCTGATGATCGTGTTCCCTTGAGTACGTTGTTGGCTAGTGGTGCTGTTCATCAGTATCTAGTCAAAAATGCTTTAAGAACTCAAATAGGTATTGTGCTGGAGACTGGTGAAGCAAGAGAAGTTCACCATCATTGTCTCCTAGTGGGTTATGGTGCAGACGCAATTAATCCTTATCTTGCTTTCGAAGCTCTATGGAAATCAAGACGTGACGGGGTAATGGACCCAGAGGAATTCGATAACGATGATTCTTTGGTAGCAGCTTACTTGAAGGGTGTTGCTAAGGGTATGTTAAAAGTGATGGCAAAAATGGGAATTTCCACTTTGCATTCTTACAAAGGGGCTCAAATTTTCGAAGCTGTTGGCTTGAAAGATGATGTTATAGAACTTTGTTTTAGAGGTACTGCCAGCCGAGTCCAAGGTCTTGACCTCGACGAGTTGGCAGAGGAAATGCTCAGACGCCATGCGTTAGGTTACCCTCCACGTGACGGTGTTAAATTACCAACTCTCCCCAACCCTGGAGAATTTCATTGGAGAGCCGACGGGGAGAAGCATATGTGGAATCCTGAGTCGATATCTGCTCTACAAGTGGCCGCAAGAACTAATAACTTTGATTCATACAAACAGTTTTCTGATCACATAAATAATAGTAACAAAGCACTCTGTGCACTCAGAGGATTAATGGATTTTAAGTCCGGAGCCAATGGAGGGTCGATTCCAATCGAAGAGGTTGAGCCTGCCTCGGAAATTGTTAAGCGCTTTTGTACAGGTGCGATGAGTTTCGGTTCAATTTCTGCCGAAGCTCATGAGGGTCTTGCTGTTGCTATGAATCGACTTGGAGGGAAAAGTAATACTGGAGAGGGAGGGGAGGACCCTGCACGTTTTGAACCTTTACCCAATGGAGACTCAAAGCGATCAGCAATCAAACAAGTTGCCTCTGGAAGATTTGGTGTCACGATTTGGTACCTTAGTAACGCCGATGAATTACAAATTAAGGTTTCACAAGGCGCAAAGCCTGGTGAGGGAGGTGAACTTCCAGGAAAAAAAGTGGATGAAAACATTGCTCGAATTAGACACAGTACCCCTGGCGTAGGACTCATTAGTCCGCCTCCACACCACGATATTTACTCGATAGAGGATCTTGCTCAGCTTATTCATGATCTTAAGAACGCAAATCGCGAAGCCCGAGTGAGTGTTAAACTTGTTTCTGAGGTTGGTGTTGGTACCGTTGCCTCAGGTGTGACAAAAGCAAAAGCTGATCATATTGTTATTGCCGGAGAAACAGGCGGAACTGGAGCCTCACCTCTCACTAGCATCAAGCATGCTGGATTACCTTGGGAATTAGGTGTTGCTGAAACTCACCAGACTCTTGTATTGAACGATCTTAGAAGTCGAGTTGTTATCCAAACCGATGGTGGATTAAAGACCGGGCGAGATGTTGTTATAGCAGCTCTTCTCGGGGCTGAAGAAATGGGTTTCGCGACGGCTCCTCTTATCACAATGGGTTGCATCATGATGAGAAAGTGTCATCTCAACACCTGTCCTGTGGGTATTGCGACTCAAAATAAGGAATTGAGGAAAAAGTTTAACGGTTCTCCTGACTATGTAGTTAATTACCTTTTCATGGTTGCCGAAGAGGCCCGTGAAATTATGGCGGATCTTGGCTTTCGCAGTATCAACGAAATGGTTGGTCGTGTTGATGCTTTGGAGATGCAGAAAGCTATAGATCATTGGAAAGCAGATGGAATTGATCTTACATCTATATTAACACCCGCTGATAAGCCTCACCCTGATGTTGGAACTTATTGCACTGAATCTCAAGATCATGGTTTGGAAGATGTTCTAGATATGAAGCTTTTGAATTTAGCCAATCCGACGCTCCAGAATGGTGAATCTGTAAATATCGATCTACCAATAATAAACACTGACAGAACCGTTGGAACTATCCTTAGTAACGAGGTGGCTAAGTCGCAGGGTGGGAATTTACTTCCCGAAGATACTATTAAAATTAAATTTACTGGTTCTGCTGGTCAAAGCCTTGGAGCTTTCTTAGCGAAAGGAATTAGTATCGAATTAGAAGGAGATGCCAACGATTATGTTGGTAAAGGATTATCTGGAGGAAAATTGGCAATCTACCCACCTGACGCATCGACATTTCTTGCTGAAGAAAACATCATTGCTGGTAATGTTTGTCTTTATGGAGCGACTGAAGGAAAGGCTTTTTTCAGAGGTCATGCAGCCGAGAGGTTCTGCGTTCGCAACAGTGGAGCTCATGCAGTTATTGAGGGTGTTGGTGATCATGGTTGTGAATATATGACAGGTGGTCGTGCGGTAATTCTTGGCCCTACGGGAAGAAATTTTGCCGCAGGGATGTCTGGTGGAGTTGCTTATATTTGGGACCCTGAAAATAAGTTCCCTGCCAACTGTAATATGGAAATGGTTGAGCTAGAGGATGTGACACATGAAGAAGATATCGATGAACTTAAATCATTGATTGAAGAGCATGGTGAAATCACAGGTTCAACCGTTGCAGAGAGTATCCTTAATAATTGGGATGAATCATTGAAGGAATTTGTTAAAGTAATGCCAACTGATTATAAAAGAGTTCTAGAGGAACGTAAACAGGCGGCTAGTAAAGAACTCGTAGCATAAGAATTATACAAAATGGGCAAACCAACTGGATTTTTAGAATTTGAACGTGAGGCGGTTCCTTATCGCGATCCGATCGAACGTTTAACAGACTATGACGAAATCAACACTCGACCATCTGAGGAGCATCTTCAAAAGCAAGGTTCAAGGTGTATGGATTGCGGGGTGCCATTTTGTCAATCTGGTAGTGGCTGTCCTATTGATAATTTAATACCAGAATGGAATCACTTAGTTTATCAAAAGAGGTGGAAGGAAGCGATCGATCGTCTTCATAAGACAAACAATTTTCCAGAATTTACTGGTCGAGTATGCCCTGCACCATGCGAAGGCTCCTGTGTTTTGGGTATCACAAATCCCCCTGTAACTATAAAAAATATCGAAAATACAATTATCAATAAAGCCTTTGAAGAGGGTTGGGTTTCATCAAATCCTCCAAAAGAGCGCACCGGTAAGAAAGTAGCCATAATAGGATCTGGTCCTGCTGGTCTTGCCGCAGCAGATCAACTGAATAAGGTTGGTCATGAGGTAACAGTCTATGAAAGAGCCGACAGAATAGGTGGATTATTGATGTACGGTATTCCAAATATGAAGTTGGATAAGGGAGTTGTTGATCGTCGAATTTCTTTGATGCGTGAATCAGGTGTAAAATTTGTCACCTGTGCACATGTTGGGAAAAAAGAAGGCTTTGAAAGTGGTCATATGACGCAGATCATGGAAGAAAATGGTTCCAAGATTGAGTACATCGATCCTAATGATTTATTCAAGGAAAATGATGCTTTGTTGATTGCTACGGGAGCGACTAAGCCATTCGATCCGACCGGTCGAAATCCTGGTCGGGAGCTCAAAGGAATTCAATTTGCTATGGATTTCTTGACTCGAAACACAAAGAGTCTTTTGGACTCGAATCTTGAAAATGAAGCTTACACCTCTGCAAAAGACAAACATGTTATCGTTATAGGTGGGGGTGATACTGGGGCAGATTGTATAGGGACTTCACTGAGACATGGTTGCAAAGACGTTGTCAATTTTGAGTTGCTAGACAGACCTCCCAACGAAAGGGCGGCAAATAACCCATGGCCGCAATGGCCACGAATCTATCGACTAGATTATTCTCATGCCGAAAATAAGGCAAAAAACGGTAACGACCCTAGAGCATACCATGTCTTAGCAAAAGAATTTATTGGAGACGATGATGGTAATGTTAGAGCCGTCAAAACGGTCGAAGTTGATTGGAATAGTCCTGTTGAAAATGGTCCTCCATTTAGCGAGGTAGAAGGTTCTGAGAAAGAGTGGCCTGCTGATTTGGTTCTGCTTGCAACAGGGTTTGTTGGGCCTGAACTTGAAATAGGCAATATGCTTGGAGTTGAAAAACAAAATCCTCGTGGTAACTGGGAGACTTTCACTGGTGAGCATGGTAAATTTACCTCTAATATTGAGGGGGTATTCACAGCAGGTGATTGCCGTCGTGGTCAATCATTAGTTGTTTGGGCTATCAATGAGGGTAGAGGAGCTGCGAGGGCTATTGATATCCACTTGATGGGAAGTAGTCTGCTGCCCGCTCCAGGAGTGACACAGGGTGGCGTAGTTGCCAACGCGTAGTTTGGTTGTTCACTGATAAATGTTGATACAACTTGTTGTTTAATGCAGTTGGATCCAAATGAACCTTGTCCTTTTCTTCCAAAAATTGATAAAAAAATAAAGGCATCTGACTCGAGAGCTTTAAGCAATCAAAAGGGGTTGTCTTTTTACCGCCTTTGCCTTGAGTATTCGCAAACGAAATGGATGCAAGGGCTGCCAGCTCAGTCTCTCCTCCAATTGAATAGGGCTATGAGTGCGGACCTTAGAGGGAACGAGGAATATTTAAAAGATTACCCAATTCCCTACTCTTCCATTAAATGGATATTGTGTCAGAGAACTGATAAAGACGGACAGTTTCTTGGAAATCCAAGGCGTCATTGGCAACACTATGCAACAAGGATGTCTGGACCTCGGTCTGAAATCAGAATTTGGCGCTCTTGGGCCTGTTTTGCAATCGCCTCTAAAATCCTTCCATCATCCGAATTTCCAGAGGATAAGGAACAACTCTTGAATGAAGGATTACATCTTCCCAGTCTAAGTACAATTGAATCAAATCTAAAAAAATTAGGTTTTGTTGGGGAGGTGGAAAATTGGATGCAGTTGCTGTAAATATTTATTAAAACTAAATATTTATTGAAAATTTAATATCTTTTGTACTTCATTCTTGACGATTAATGCCTGACAGGGAATGATCACGGTCCAATGTCATCAGAAGCTTTCCCAGAAATAAAAAAGATAACATACGAAGGACCAGATTCAAAAAATCCATTGGCCTTCAAACATTATAACGCAGATGAATTAGTCGACGGTAAAGCGATGAAAGATCATTTCCGATTTTCAGTCGCTTATTGGCATGCGATGCGCAATCCATTAGCAGATCCTTTTGGAGGAGGTACAGCTCAAAGACCATGGGATGATGGAACTGATTCAGTGGAAAATGCCCAAAATCGGGCAAGAGTTGCCTTCGAATTCATGGAGAAACTCGGAGTCGAGTACTATTGTTTTCATGATCGTGATGTTGCGCCAGAGCTGGGTTCACTGAAAGAATCTAATGATGCTCTTGATGCTGTAGCCGATGTTTTAGCCGAGGAGCAAGAGAGAACCGGCATTAAGCTATTGTGGGGAACTGCATGCTTGTTCGCACATTTTCGATACAATCAAGGTGCAGCGACTAGTCCTAATGCTGATGTTTTTGCCTATGCTGCGGCTCAAATAAAAAAAGCAATGGAGGTCACTCATAGGTTGGGCGGTACAGGTTATACTTTTTGGGGAGGAAGAGAGGGCTACTCGACTTTGTGGAATACAGATATGAAGCGGGAGCTAGATCATCTTGCAAGGATGTTACATATGGCAGTTGATCATAAAAAGAAAATTGGCTTTGAAGGACAATTTTACATTGAACCAAAGCCTAGAGAGCCCTCAACACATCAATATGACTCTGATTCTGCAGCATGCTTAAATTTTTTAAGAGAACATGATTTAATTGACCACTTAAAGTTAAATTTAGAAACCAACCATGCCACTCTTGCAGGTCACACAATGATGCATGAAATGAGAGTTGCTGCAGCTGCTGGAGCACTGGGTTCCGTTGATGCAAATACCGGTGATGAATTGATTGGTTGGGATACGGATCAATTTCCAACTGATATTTATCTTACTACTCAAATCATGCTGGAGATATTAAATATGGGCGGGTTCACCACTGGAGGACTCAATTTTGACGCTAAGTGCAGGCGTGAAAGTTTTGAACCTGTTGATCTTTTCCACGCTCACATTGGAGGTATGGATGCTTTTGCTAGGGGGCTTAAAATTGCTCAGGCCATTCGTGAGGATGGAAGGCTTGATGAATTTGTCTCCAACAGATACTCTAGTTTCGATTCAGGCGTAGGTGCTAAAATTGAATCTGGAGAAATTGGATTTGAAGAACTTGATCAATACATCCAGGAGAAAGGAGAGCCTGAACTAGCTAGTGGAAGACAAGAAATGCTAGAAAACTTGATCAACGAATTTATCTAGAAATTAACAAACTTTTTGTCACCTGATATTATTATTATCGTATTAATGATATCGGGATAATATGTTTTATAGTGCAGATTCGAATCAGTCAGGAACTTTTAGTTTCAGGCTTTTTGGTTTTCCTATATCAATTCACTGGTCATTTTTGATACTTCCCATAGTATTTGGTGCAGGAGCGGTTTCAGATCCAATCCAGCAGACCCGGTTTATTCTAATAACGGTAATTGTTTTTTTTATATCAATTTTAGGTCATGAATTAGGTCATGCATTTGCCTATCGCTCATTTGGTGGGCATGCTCGAATAATGATTCAAGCGATGGGTGGAATGGCGATTTCACATGGATCTTTTAATAGGAAACAAAAGATTATCATCACCGCAGCTGGTCCCGCGTTTGGTTTTATGATGGGTATTGTATGCCTTGTTATCCTTTTATTTATTCCTAAAGAATTGAGATACGTTGTTCATTTTCTTAGTCTAATGGTTTGGATTAACTTTTTTTGGTCAATTTTTAATCTTTTACCAATAGTACCTTTAGATGGCGGGCAACTGCTTGGGCACATCATGCACGAAAAAAAACCTGTTCTAAGAGGTAAGATTGGAGCGGTTACGGGTTTGGTTGCTGCACTTGTTTTGTTTTTAAAGTACAATTCCATAATAGGTGCTGCAATTTTTGGGTTCCTATCATATCAAAATTTTAAAGCTGCAGAAAGAGCAAGAAAAGGATACTGGTAAAAAATAATATTATGAACAAAGAACATCTAGATGACCTTATTTCTTATTTAAAATTTCCAAGTGTATCAACAGACAGTCAATATAAGGAAAATGTCAGAGAGTGTGCTGAATGGTTGAGTGATAAAATTAATCTAGTTGGTCTCGAGTCATCAATTTATCAGACAGCTGGACACCCAATTGTTGTTGGTAGAAATAAACACTCAAGTGATAAGCCCACTGTAATGATTTATGGGCATTATGACGTCCAACCAGCTGATCCAATTGATTTATGGGAGTCGCCACCATTTGAACCACTTATTAAAGAAGGCAAAATCTATGCCCGTGGCTCAACAGATAACAAAGGACAGAATCTTGCACATCTCTTAGGTCTTGGAGAAACAATTAGTGAAAGCGGAGAACTCCCAGTTAACATCATTTATTTGGTTGAGGGAGAAGAGGAAATTGGAAGCCCAAACCTTGAACCTTTTCTTCTTGAGCATAAGGATGAGTTGAAATGTGATGTTGTGGCGGGTTCAGATACTGGCATGATTGGTCCAGGTATCGGAACTTTTACCTATGGCCTTAGGGGAGTTGCATGTATGGAGGTTAAAGTAATTGGACCCTCTAAGGATCTCCATTCTGGGGTTTTTGGAGGAGCGGTAGCTAATCCATGTGCAGCAATGTCAAAAATGATTGCTAGTCTTCATGACTTAGATGGAAGAGTTAGGGTAGAGGGGTTTTATGATAAAGTTAAGGAAATTGAAGATTGGGAAAAAGCTGAATGGTCAAAAATTCAAGTTGATGAAAATGAAACACTTAATCTAACGGGTTCGCCTGATCTTTTCGGTGAAGTTGGCTATAGTGATAATGAAAGAAGGTGGTCAAGACCTACCGCGGAAATCAATGGTATCGGGGGAGGTTATCAGGGAGAAGGATCAAAAACGGTGATTGCTTCAGAAAGTTTTGTTAAACTTTCATTTCGATTAGTACCTGATCAAGATCCTGAAGAAATTTTAAATTTAGTTAAGAGCCACTTGGATGATCATAAACCTCCAGGCGTAAGAGTTGAATATGAAATGGGGCATAGTGGTAAGGCCTATTTGATGGACCCTCAATCAGGTTATGGGTTAGCTGCTCAGAAAGCATTGAAAACGACATTCGATTCTGATCCAGCGCTAATCCGAGAGGGCGGTAGTATACCAATCGTTCAAAGTTTTAAGGATATTCTTGGTGTTGACACATTATTGCTTGGATTAGCTTTACCTGATTGCCAAATACATTCTCCAAATGAAAATTTTTCCATAGAGAATTTCTACGATGGGATTCGACTTAATAGAAATTTAATTAATGAAATTGGATCGGCTTTTTGATTATTCCCACAGTAATAATTGAACAAAACGTTGGCCGCTCGAAGTTAATTTAGCATTGTCCTTGGTTCCCGTTAGACGAGATCTGGTATTCCATGAATGGGGAGTAGCTGAATACTTTACCCAGCTTACGATAGGTGAAGTTACTTTCTTTTCATTCGGCTCAATCTTAAGAGGTATGCCCGAAGGGCTCATACTTATTTCCCATGATGGACTATTTTTAGCTTCTGATAAATTTGATGCTAGCCAAGGGTAAGATTTCATAATTAAAGGAATACCTTTGTTAGGTGCCAATATTTTCCAGTATGTTTCAGTTTTAGAAATAAATTCTGGAAGATTGATGACGGGGTTTTTCCTGTATTCCTTATAAAGGTTAGCAATGTCAATTCCTGCTAAATTAATTCCATTGTAAAGGCCATGTTTATTTGGTGAAACATAGTGTCTTCGATACCACTTTTCGAAACTTTTGCTCAGCATTAGATTAAGTTCTAAATGTAAGTGAGCCCGAGTTTTGTTAATCCCATCACCAGTATAACCAAGAGTTCCTATTGAGGTGCCGGGTCGCACGATTTGGCCGTTATTACATGAAATATCCGCAAGATGGGCATACAAACTGTAAAATTTTCCATATCCCCAGTCGTGTTGTATAACAACGTATTTCCCATAGTTACTGGCGCCAGCAGATTTGCTGGTATGGACAACTTTTCCGTGTGAAATCGATCGAACTTTATCAAGGGGGACACCGTTTGAATTTCTCGCTATAGGTTTGATATCGATACCCTCATGGAATTTACTATATAAAATACCAGAGCTTGTTCTTTTTGGGTTCCTAACATACCCATACTTGCCGCCTTCCCATGGTTTGCTCGGTTTGCCCTCGAATGTACGATCAGTGTACATATAAAACTTAGAGCCATCTGCTCCAAATATTTCCCTGTTAGGTGTTGCTAATACAAGGTCCAGCCTTTTGTACTGAGCATGACTTTGAATTAATGGAAATAGCCAATTACAAACAATTAGAACTATAGTAAGATTTCTAGTGTTAGAAAAAAGCATTATTGAATAAATTAATTATTCTTGAGGGTCGATTAACTCAGGTAATGGTTCTGGTGGACTTATAATTGAATCGGATGATTGGGGTTCTATTAATTTAATCTTTAAGCTTTTGAATTTCTCAATACTTTTTTCAGTAAAACCTTTCCAGCACGTAATGTATCCATGTTGGATTGGGCCATCAATGACAACGTAATCAACTGGCTGCATGCCTAACACAGTGACCAACCTCCTACCTCTTGCTACCGTGGAAAGAGTACTGAGTTCTTTGATTTTCTTTTTCTTAAGCTTGAAGGATATTCCATAGCTCTCTCCGTCTTCTGACAGAAACGGATAAAAGCTATCGATATCTCTTTGATTGAATGCGGGCTTCTTAAAAATATTGAAGATTTTTTGTGATACTCTAATTTGAACTGACTCTTCTTTTTGATTTTCTTGTCCAGATTCAAGATGGAAGCTAATTAAACCAGAGTCTTTTCTCTTAGCTCCCAGTAGAAGAGGAAGTATAAGAATTAGCGCTAAAGATCTCATTTTATTCGTCATTTTTACAGTGAACCATACTCGTTAGCTAGCGCAACTAGCTTTATTAAGTTAGTCACTTTTTACCCTCATTAGTGTTCTACAGGTCTATTTGGTACCAAAATCCTCATTTTGGGCAAAAAAAATAGATTTAGAACTAAAAAATTATACTAGAAGCCTTGCATGATGATGCACTAAGAGGCTAGATTCACCATCCAAGATTTAATCAAATTTCTAGGTTTATCCTAAAACACAACCCCTAAATTAAATATGGACTCACCTAAGGAGCTAATCACAGAAGAACAACTAGACCCCAAACTTGTAACTTTATTTTTAAAGGCACAGAGTGCTATAGAGCTATCAAATTACGACTACGCTCTGCAAATTCTTCATAATATTCTTAAGGAGGAGCCAACTTTTCTCAAAGGACGTCAAATTTTGCGTGCTGCACAAGGTGCGAGATGGCGTGCAGGTGGCAAAAAGGCTAAGGGACTACTTTCAGGTGCTGGCGGCATGATGAAAGTAAAAAATAAAATGAAGAAAGATCCTTTGGAGGCTCTTGATGACATTGAAAAGAAATTAGATACAGACCCTTATCACGTTGAGGCCAATACATTATTTTATGAAGTTTTCATGGCGCTTGGTATTCCAGAGATTGCGACTTTCGGCCTTGAGACCATTAGAGAAGGGCATCCCTCGGATACAAAGAACCTCCATAAATTAGGAGACCATTTTCTAGCTCAGGGTGATGGTGCAGAGGCAGCAAAAGTATTTGATTCAATTGTTGAAAAGGATCCATCAGATGGTGATGCGCGGAAGAAGGCCAAAGATGCTTCTGCTCAAGCCACTATGGCTAAAGGGGGATGGGGAGCCAAAGATCGTTCATTTAAAGATCTCCTCAAGGATCAGGATGAAGCAAAGAGTCTTGAAAGTGCATCTAGGAAGGGTGCCACAAAAGAACAAATGCAGGCACAGCTTGCCGATTTAGGTGCACAATATGCTGAAAACCCACAGAACTTAGATGTTGTTAAAAAGATTGCTGATCTATATGAAAGGTTAGAGGACTGGGAAAACTGTGCATCATATTATGATTACGCTTTCACCTTGAGTGCAGCAGATGAAACGCTTCAAAGGAAAGCAGAAGACGCTCGGGACAATTTGCGTGTTCAACAGATTAAGAATCTTGAGTCAGAGATTGAATCTGGAGGAGACGGAGTTGAAGAGAAAAAAGCTCAGTTAAATGAGCTTAAAAGTGCATCCATTGATCAACAAATAAAAGAAGCCGAAATCAGGGTTGAGCGTAATCCAACTGATCCGCAGCTCAGATTTGATCTTGGTAATCATTTATTCACAGCGTCACGTTACAGAGACGCAATTCCTCATTTACAGAAAGCAAAAAATAATCCCCACATTCGAATTCGTTCAATGTTGATGCTGGGACGCTGCTATGATGAAATGAAAATGTATGATTTGGCGATTGGTTCTTTAAAAGATGCCAATGGTGAAGTGTTTGCTATGGACAACACCAAAAAAGAAATACTTTATAATCTTGGTCTTGTTTATGAGAAACTAGAAGACAAAGAAAATTCTCTTGAGAGCTTTAAAGAAATCTATAACGCAGATTATGATTACAGAGACGTCGCGAAGCGGGTTGAGGAGTCCTATTCTTCATAGGTCTCTGTTGTTAAATTTTTTTATATTCTAATTAAGGGCTACAGATACTCCTCTGTAGCCCTTTGCTTTTTGTAGCGTTCGGTATTAGTTTTAATAATTAGAACACTAAAACTTTTGTAAAGTTGCCTCAACAAACCGACATACCAAGAAAGTCAATTTACAGGCTTTCTATTTATCAACGCTGTCTTGAAAGACTTAAAGAGAATGGGGTAGAGACTGTTTCATCAAATTCTTTGGCAAAAGCAGCAGGGGTTAAATCGGCGCAACTACGAAAAGATCTGGCGCATTTTGGTCAGTTTGGCACAAGAGGTCTCGGATATAATGTTGATGCTTTGATCGAAGTGATTACTGGGGTGTTGGGAACTAGTAGCCTTTTGCCGGTTATACTAGTGGGAGTTGGTAATTTAGGTTCTGCGTTATTAAAATATAGTGGATTCAATAGAGAAGGTTTTGAAATATCAGCTGCATTTGAGTCTGATCCCAACAGGTTGAAAACTATAGATGCAGACATTCCTATCAAGGACGTTTCGCAAATGACTCAATACGTTGAGGATAATGGTGTGAAGATTGCAATTATTGCGGTTCCCGCAGCAACCGCTCAGGAAGTCGTTAACGTTCTTGTAGGTGCTGGAGTTCAAGCTTTTCTTAATTTTTCATCCACGGTACTAAAGACGCCTGACAACGTAATAGTTAATGCGGTTGATCTTGCACTTGAGTTAGAGCATTTGAGTTATTTCGTTAAGTGATTTTCTTATAATTACTCAA
>MDSZ01154929.1_pt1 | contig 18435 bp, 18 predicted proteins | sample 811201 | NCBI WGS metagenome assembly MDSZ01 (sample SAMN05326647, study PRJNA326480) | marine metagenome | isolation source: seawater | place: Indian Ocean: North | collected 2010
GACTTTTTATCAGGAAGATAGCTAAGGTCTAAGTTATATGGCTCTGGAAGAATAAATGTTTTGTCTAAAATTCTAATTCCTTTTGTACTACTAATTTTCTTTGAAAAATTAAATTTCAAAAACTTTCGTTTTGAGTCATAAATTTCATTCGTCCAACCTAAAATAAGATCTTTTTTTTCTGGTAAGAAATTTTTACCAATTAAATTATTAATTAAAAAACTATTTTGAAGCATGGAGATTCCAGAATTAATTAAAGGAATGTCGTTTTGGTTTTTTTGAGGTGAAAATGAAAATAAAAGATAAGGTTTTAAAAAACTAACATTAGATATATTTTTCTTAATAAAATTTTTAGAAAACTTCAATTTAAGTTCTGGTTGAATTCTCTCTATAGAAGATGTTTCTAAATTAAATTTACTGAGATTAATTTTTGCTGATACTTCAGTAAGAATAGAGTTTCTATAAGTTGAATAATTCAAATATGGAGAGACATGGTAACTATCAAGTTTTTCTTTTTCATTATCGTTGAAAGCTCCTCCTTTTCTATAAAAAGATAGATAAGAATTTATTCCATAATTAAAGAATTTATTTTTTTCAAACCAAGATAACTCTATTTTTGGTAATTCTTGAAATTGATTCACACCTTGAGGGTTTACTATTTTAAAAGCATTAACTTTCAAAACAGCTTTATGTTTGTTCGAAAAATTAGAAATAATAAATTGCTGAGGTGCATAGAGAGTTTTTGAGGTTCCATTAAAATCTCCTCCAAAGTCATTCAAAAAGAATGTGTCACTTACATTTGCATATTTAATTTCAAGAAAAGAATTTTTGTTAAATGTTTGAGAGTGAATTAAGTTGAAAGACCAACGAAAAGAATTTTTATTGTAATTGTCTTTATATTCTTCGTCATTAGTTAAAATAGAGCTATTTATAACGCCATTAAAGGTATTTGTCAGATAACGGAATTCATTAGATATTCCAAAACCTCTTTTTGAAATATATCTTGGTTCCAATGTCGCATCTAAATTTTTTTTTAGATTGAGATAATAAGGAATTGATGCATCTATTCCAGATTTATTTGAAATGTTAATTTCAGGTAGTAAAAAGCCGCTTCTTCTCTCAGATGAAGCTGGAAATGAACCTTTTGGCCATGCGCCAATTGTCTTGCCAAGAACCTTTAATTTTGCATTTTTAAAATTAACCGATTCGGAATCCTCACTAAAAGAAATTTCTGATGCTTCGACCCACCAAATTTTTTCAAAACATGGGCAAAGAGAAAAACTTACGTCATTAAAAGTAACATTTTCGTTAGAAAAATTTAATCTTTCAGCTTCACCCCAAAAATTGTTTTCCTCAACTAAAAAAGAAAGAGATTCAGAATAGCCTTTTTGATTTTGCTGATCTAATACAAATTTTTCAGTTGTAATCGATAAATTATCAATCTGAATTGAAACAGAGTTTTCTAAGACTAAGTTTTCTTCTAAATTTGAAGATATTTTCCCTGCAGAGTAATTTATTTTTTGACCAAAACTAAGACTTCCTACAATAATCAATAAGAAGAGGAAATAATATCTTGATATTAAAAATATTTTTTTGGAAAAATTAAACATAATTAAATTACGTTTGTAATGATATTAGATGCTATTGGAGGTTAAAATACAATTTTAATAGGAGATTAAATGACAAAATTAACCAATAAAACTTTATTCGTTTCAGGGGCAAGCAGAGGAATTGGTTTAGCGATTGCCAAAAGAGCTGCTGCTGATGGAGCAAATATAATTCTTGCAGCAAAGACTGCAGAACCTCATCCGAAATTACCGGGTACGATTTATACAGCCGCCGAAGAAATAGAAAGTGTTGGAGGAAAGGCTTTTCCTGTAATTTGTGACATTAGATCAGAAGAGCAAGTAGATAATGCTGTTTCTTCTGGAGCAGAGCATTTTGGTGGCATAGATATTTGTATAAATAATGCTAGCGCCATACAGCTAACGAGTACGTTGCAGACTGACATGAAGAGATATGATTTGATGAATCAAATCAATGCTAGAGGAACTTTTTTAACTTCAAAAAAATGCTTACCCTTTTTATTGAAAGCTGAAAATCCTCACATACTTAATCTTTCTCCACCACTGGATATGAAGCCTCATTGGTTCTCAAATCATGTTGCATACACTATTGCTAAATTTGGAATGAGTTTATGTGTTTTAGGGATGGCAGAAGAATTCAAAGAGCAGGGAGTAGCAGTAAATGCATTATGGCCAAGAACTGCTATAGCTACTGCAGCTGTGCAGAATGTTTTAGGAGGAGATGAAATGTCACAAATTTCAAGGACTCCTGAAATTATGGCAGATGCAGCACATGTCATCCTTACTAAAAATTCTAAAGAATTTTCTGGAAACTTTTGCATCGATGATAATTTGCTTGCAGATAACGGAGTTAAAGACTTTTCTAAGTACGCATCGGTCCCGTTTGATCAATTAGCTCCAGATTTTTTTGTCCCAGAAGATATTCCAGCTCCAGAAGAAGCAAAAAATAGTTAGGATGATTTTTTGAGTCTGGAGATATCTGTTCCTCAAAATGATTGGCTTTCAAAGTCCTTTAAAGATAATGGGTTTGGAAATATAACTTCTACCTCACAATTAAGAATCGAATCTAGCCAAAGAGAATTTTTTAGGGTCAAGTCTAAACAAAACTCTTTAATTTTAATGGTCGTGCCAGCAGGCATTGACGAAAGTGTTTCTTTGTTTGTGTCGAAAGGTAAATTTTTAAAAAAAAATAAAGTTAATGTTCCGGAGATTTTTTCATACGACGAAAGCTTAGGGTTAATTCTTGTTGAAGATTTTGGAGACACTCTTTATCAATTCAATTTAGAAGATTCTCCTGATTTATATTATGAACAGGCGATAGATGAATTAATTAAGATTCAATCATCAGATAAAGATGACATTTTTTTTAAATCCTTAAATAAAGAAATTTTTATTATGAATTGGGAATTGTTTGAAAAAAATTTTTATAAAAATTTTCTTGCTATGTCAGACGATAAAATTCTTAACGAAATTAAAAAAAATTATGATCTTGTATGTAATCAACTCGAAACTCAGCCTAAAGTAGTTTGCCATTACGATTATGAGTGTAGGAATTTAATTTTTACTAGCACAAAGAAAGCGGGAATTTTAGATTTTCAAGACGCTTTAATAGGACCTATAGGTTTAGATCTTGCTTCTCTATTTAAGGATCTTTATTACGATTGGTCTGAAGAAAAAATTCATAGTTGGTATAGAACTTACATCACAAAAGCAAAAAAAAAGTTAGGTTTAGAACTAAGCTTTGAATTACTTGTCAAATTTATTGATTTTGCAAGCATTCAAAGACAAATAAGAATTCTAGGAAAGTTGTCTCAAGTTTACCAACAGCTAGACAGAAGGGAACGCATTAAAGATTTTCCCAGATTACTAAATTATCTGGTTGAAACGTCTTCACGATATGCAGAACTCAAGAATATGACTTTTGCTATAAGTTCTTTACAAGACACTCTTAACAAGAAAATGGACAAAATTTTTTCGTGAAAGCTTTTATTTTGGCTGCTGGTAAAGGAGAGAGGTTAAAGCCACTGACCAATAATACTCCTAAACCATTGATTCCGATCAAAGGGAAACCTTTACTTGAATGGAATTTACTAAAGCTAAAAAGTGCAGGAATAACAGACGTTGTAATCAATTTACACTATTTAGGAGATGAAATAATAAATTATTTTGGAGATGGAAGAAATTTGAATTTGAATATTCAGTACTCTATGGAACAGAATTTGTTAGGCACTGGTGGAGCTTTGATTCAAGGAAAATCTTTTATGGACGATTCACCATTTATTTTACTTAGTGGCGATTTATGGACAAATTATCCTTTTAGTAGACTGGTTACAAAAGACTTAGAAAGCAAAGCTCATTTGGTGTTAATAAAAGATCAAAACAAACCTAAGGGGGATTTTAATTTGGCTAATTCTAAAATAAGTGCGGATATAAAAAATAATGAATTTACTTATTCAGGTATCTCATTGATTGACCCATCTATTATTCCGAATGAGGAACCGACTTCTAAAGAGTTATGGAAAGATATTCTGGAATCTCATGTCAAACAAAAACAACTTACCGGCGAAGTTTTTCATGGCCTTGTAAAAAATATAAACAATTCTATCGACCTCGAACAATTAGACGTTGCAATCACTGAATAGTAAAATTTCAAAATGTCAAAACAATCGAACATAATTGCACCATCCATTTTATCTGCAGATTTCTCAAGATTGGGAGAAGAAGTTTCGGAAGTTTTAGATGCTGGAGCAGATTGGATTCATTTTGATGTTATGGACAATCATTTTGTTCCTAATTTAACTGTCGGGCCTATGGTATGTAAATCATTGCGAGATAATGATATTTCATGTCCCATTGATGTGCATTTGATGGTTCAACCAGTTGATGATTTAATAAAAATGTTTGCTGATTCTGGAGCAACATCAATAACTTTCCATCCAGAAGCTTCGAAAGATACCGAAAAATCTTTAACATTAATTGAAGATTTGGGATGTAAACCGGGTTTAGTTTTAAATCCAGATATTTCACTTGATGTTATAAACCCATATTTAGAAAACCTCTATATGGTTTTACTTATGAGTGTATTTCCGGGATTTGGTGGTCAAAAATTTATCCCTGAGGTGCTAGATAAGGTAAAAAATCTAAGAACATTAATAGATAAAAAAAGTATTGAGACACGATTGGAAATTGATGGTGGAGTAAATTCAGATAATATTTCTGAAATTTCCAAAGCTGGTGCTGATACTTTTGTTGCTGGATCTGCCATTTTTAATGTTGAAAACTACTCCGATGCTATTAAAAACTTTAGGAATAATTTTTCTTAATTTTAATTTCAATATAATTTTTGCTAACGAAACAGATAGCATTAAATGTTTTGATGGATTTTCCTATGAAAATAATTCAAAAAGCTGTATCAAATTTTTGACAAACGAAAATGAAAGAAAAAAAGGTCTGATGTTCCAAAAAAGCTTAGAGCCATATCATGAACTTCATTTTTTATGGAATGATTCAAAATATAGATGCATGTGGATGAAAAATACCAGTATCCCAATCGATATACTTTTTATCGATGGAAAAAATAACTATATTCTTGAAAAAGGAAAGCCTTTTTCTAAGAAAAAAATTTGTCACGAAGCGAAAGTTGTTATCGAAGCTAATAAGGGTGAATTAGCAAAAAAATATGCTTTACTTTATGAATAAGAGATTCAAAAAATGAAAAGAAAAGTGTTTTTTAAAAATATTTCAGGAGAAGGGCTTTCTCCATTAGAGATATATTTAAAATTTCTTGATGAAAATAATTCTTATTTTTTTGAAAGTGTTGAAGGAGGAGAGAAATGGGCTAAGTATTCTATTATCGGCCTTCCAACTAAGAACAAGATCAATTTAGGAGAAAATCCTTTAGATGAAATTGATGCCTTCATGAAGTCACACCAAACAGAAAAAATTGAGGGATTACCAGATTTTTCAGGTGGATTGGTTGGGTTTTTTAGCTACGACACAATCCGACTTATAGAAAATAAACTAAAAGATTCTAAGAAGCCAAAATTAGATTATGACGAGATTTCTTTAATGATTTCCGATGAAATTATCGTTTATGACAATTATGACAAAAGACTATTTATTATCGTGAACGATTATGAGAAGAATGAAAAAAATGCCTATATAAGAATCGAAGAGATACTTAAGAAGATTCAATCTCCTTATACTGAAAAAGAACAGCCAAAAAAAAATAACATAAAATTCATTTCTTCAGTCTCTAAAGAAAATTATTTAAAAAACGTTGAAATAATCAAAGACTATATTCTCGAAGGGGATGTAATGCAGGTTGTTTATGGGCAAGAGTTTTCAAGCCCTTTTACTGGCTCTCCTGTATCTCTGTATAAGGCATTGAGAAAATTAAATCCTTCACCTTATATGTATTTTTTAAAGATTGACGATCTTCATATTGTTGGAGCTTCGCCAGAAATTTTGGTGAGACTTCAAAATAATCAAGTAACTGTAAGGCCAATTGCTGGAACGGTTAAGAGAGGAAAAACTGATGCAGAGGATAAAGAGCTTTCGGAAAAATTAAGGAACGATGAAAAAGAAATTGCTGAGCATTTAATGCTAATTGACTTAGGAAGGAATGATGTCGGAAGAATAGCTAAAACTGGAAGTGTAAAAACTACCGACCAAATGGTCATAGAAAAATATTCTCACGTGATGCATTTGGTTTCTAATGTAATCGGAGATTTAAAAGAAAATCAGTCTGCTATAGACGTTTTAAAAGCCACACTTCCAGCAGGAACTTTGTCTGGTGCACCGAAAGTAAGAGCTATGGAGATTATTGACGAATTGGAGCCTGACCGTCGAGGTATTTATGGAGGCGCTATCGGATATTTATCTTGGACAGGAAATATGGATACGGCAATTGCAATTAGAACTGCTGTTATAAAAAATGACATCATAAAAGTAAGGGCTGGAGGCGGAATTGTTCATGATTCTGATCCTGAATCTGAATACCAGGAGTCTTTAAATAAAGCTCAATCTATTTTTAATGCCATAGAGGAGATGGATTGATGTTATTGATGATTGATAACTATGATTCTTTTACCTATAACCTTGTTCAATATTTCGGTGAATTAGGTCAAGTGGTAAAAGTGTATCGCAACGATGAAATCTCTATCGATGAGGCAAGAGAATTAAATCCTGAATATTTAGTTATTTCCCCAGGACCCTGTGCTCCTAAACAAGCTGGAGTTTCTTTGGACTTTATTAAGGCTTTTAAACATGATCTTCCAATCTTGGGAGTTTGTCTAGGGCACCAAGCTATAGGAGAAGCTTTTGGCGGTAAGATTATTAAATCCCCCAAACCAATGCATGGAAAGCTTTCAAAAATAGATCATGATTCAAATTTTCTTTTTTCCGAAATAGAAAATAATTTTTTAGTTACTCGTTATCATTCTTTGACTATAGACCCCGATTCTTTACCAAACGAAATCATAGTTAATGCAAAATCAGAAGATGGAGTCATAATGGGTATTCAACACAGAGAATTAAATATTTCGGGAGTACAATTTCATCCTGAATCAATAAAAACCGAAAATGGAAAAAAAATCCTCTTGAACTTCCTTAATAGTAAATGAATTCTCTAGAACTTATTAAAAAAGTTTCTTCAAGTAATTTATCTCAGCAAGAAACAGTGACAATCTTTCAGGATATCTTTTTAGGAAAAGTTTCCGATCAAAAAATAGAAGATTTTCTTATTAATCTTACTGAAAAAGGAGAAACTTCAGATGAATTAACAGGCGCAGTTTTGGCTATGCGAAATTTAAGTGTAAAAGTTAACGTCAAAAATCAAAATAATTTAGTTGATTGCTGCGGTACAGGTGGGTTAGGTAAAAGCATGATGAACGTATCTACTTCTGCTGCATTTGTTGCAGCTGCCGCTAAGGTTAAAGTAGCTAAACATGGTAACCGAACAGCGACTGGAAAAAGTGGAAGTGCCGATCTCCTAGAAGCTGCAAATTTAAATTTAAATCTCACGCCAGACCAAGTAGCAAAGTGCATAGAGGAAATAGGCATTGGATTTATTTTTGCCCAAAATTTTCATCCTGGAATGAAATATGTAATGCCCGCAAGGAAAAGAATAGCAAACAAAACAATTTTTAATTTACTTGGACCCCTTACAAATCCGGCAAGTGCGAAGAGGCAAAGTCTAGGAGTTTATGATTCTAAGTGGATTCTTCCTGTAGCAGAGACTTTAAAAAACCTTGGTGCTCATAAAGCTTTGGTATTTCATTCCAATGATGGATTAGATGAGATAAGTTCGGCAGACAAAACCTTAGTTGCTGAATTGAATAATGGTAATATTTCAGAATATGAGATTGATCCAAAAGCTTTTGATGTTTATCAAAATAATTTGGAGGATTTACAAATAAATTCACCTAGTGACAGCTTAAAGCTCATTCAAGCAACCTTTCGAAATGAAGATTTTTTGTCTGGTAAAAACATAACTGCTTTAAATTCTGCTGCGGTAATTTATGTCTCTGGACAGACTGATAACTTTTTACAAGCCTTTGAAATAGCAATGAATGTTTTAGAATCCGGGAAAGCTCAAAAGAAGTTAGATGAATTAATATCTTTTTCAAGAAAATTTGATGAATCAACTTAGCAAAATATTAGAAACTACAAAAGAAACTGTAAAAAAGTCGATAGCTTACAGACAGATTTCTTCTTTAGAAGAGGATTTTGAAAAATACAACAAACGACCTTTTTTAAATTCAATTTCAGATAGAGTTTCTAAAGAGGAGACCGCAATAATAGCTGAGATTAAAAAAGCATCTCCAAGTAAAGGTCTTATTAGAGAGGATTTCGACCCAAAAAAAATTGCTGAAGAGTATGAATCTAATGGAGCCACTTGTTTAAGTATTTTGACAGATGAACCTTTTTTTCAAGGAAAACTAGAGTATTTAGATAGTGTAAGAAATTCATGTGAACTGCCAATTTTAAGGAAAGATTTTATAATAGACCCTTATCAAATATACGAAACAAAGGCTAATGGAGGAGACTGCATTCTTCTGATCGTTGCAGCGTTAGACGTGGTTCAACTCAAAGATTTTTCACAGTTAGCTCAAGAACTAGATTTAGATTTTTTTGTAGAAGTTCACTCGGAAGAAGAATTAACAGAAGCCTTATCAATAAATCCTACCTTAGTTGGGATTAATAATAGAGATTTAACAACTTTTGAGGTGGATAAAAATTTATCTGTTAAGTTATCCAGAAAGATTCCTAAGGATATTACCGTGGTTTCAGAAAGTGGAATAAATTCAAAAGAAGATATTTTGTCGTCAAAAGAGCAGGGCATACATAGTTTTTTAATTGGGGAGAGTTTGATGAGAGAACCTAGCCCAGGAGAAGCCCTAAAAAAAATACTTTTTAAATAAATTACTGTTTTCTTTTCCCAATGTCTCTTCGGTAAAACGCACCTTCCCAATTTATTTTTGATGTGGCTTTATAAGTTATGTTGAAAGCATCATTTAAGTTATCACCTAGTCCAGTCACACATAAAACTCTACCCCCATCAGAACGAATTTCATTAAGCTCTTTTTTTGTTCCACAATGAAAAACTTTGACATAAGAACTTTCTTCAAAAATCCCAGATATTGGAAATCCTGTTTCATACTTTTCAGGATAGCCTTTAGAAGCCATTACAACTCCTAATGCAAATCTATCGTCCCACTCGATAGATTGATTATGTAACTCTTTTCTTGCGGCCTTAAAACACAAATCTAGAAAATCACTTTTCATTCTCATTAATATTGGTTGTGTCTCAGGGTCTCCAAATCTGCAGTTATATTCTAAAACTTTAATATCTTCTTTATTAATCATTAAGCCAGCATATAAGAAGCCTTTATATACTATGTTCCTTCTCTTTAACTCATCCAAAGTAGGTTGAATTATTTCGTCTAGGATTTTTTTATTATATTCCTTATCAATTAAAGGAGTAGGTGAAAAAGCACCCATCCCTCCTGTATTTGGGCCTTTGTCACCATCATCTCTTTGCTTATGATCTTGTGAGCTTGCTAAAGGTACAATACTCTCACCATCACAAAGCACAATAAAACTTGCTTCTTCACCTTCTAAAAACTCTTCAATAACTAAAATATCTCCTGCAGAGCCCAATTTTTTATCAACCATCAAAGAATTTAATGCTTCCAAAGCTTCCTCCCTAGAAAAAGCCACAATCACTCCTTTCCCTCCTGCAAGTCCATCTGCTTTTAGGACAATAGGTATTTCACAATTTTCAAGATATTTTTTTGCTAGTACGGGATCTGAAAAGACTTCGTAGGCTGCGGTAGGAATATTACCTTTCTTCAATACATCTTTCATAAAGATTTTTGAACCTTCCATTTGAGCGGCAAGTTTATTTGGCCCTAAACAAAGTAAGTCATTTTCTTCGAATAGATCAATTAAACCTGAGACTAAAGGCGCTTCAGGACCAACAATAGTTAGGTCAATTTCTTGATTTTTTGCGAATGATAGCAATCCTTCTAAATCCTCAGCTCTAAAATCAATATTTTCTGTTTTGGGTTCTTCTTCCGTTCCAGCATTTCCCGGAGCGACATATATTTTTGTACATAATTCACTCTGAGACAGCTTCCATGTAAGCGCGTGTTCTCTGCCGCCAGAACCAATCACTAAAACCTTCATTTAGTGTCTAAAATGTCTCATTCCAGTAAAAATCATTATCATGTCTGCCTCATCAGCAGCTGAAATTACTTCTTCATCCCTGATAGAACCTCCTGGTTGAATAACACAAGAAATTCCGTTTTTTGCAGCCTCATCAATACTATCTCTGAATGGAAAGAAAGCATCTGAAGCCATGCAAGAGCCCTTTAAGTTAAATCCTGCTTTCTTAGCTTTTCTTACTGCAATTTCTGCGCTATCTATTCTACTCATTTGCCCTGCACCGATGCCTAAAGTCTGGTTATTTGAGGCATAAACGATTGCATTTGATTTTACATATTTACAAACTTTCCAAGCAAAAAAAGAATTGGTTAATTCATCTTGATTTGGAATTCTTTTTGAAACGGTTTTTAAGTCATTAATATGAATTTCGCCTGTATCAATGCTTTGTAAAAGCAGACCAGAATTTACTGAATGAAACTTCATACCTGAATCACTTTTTTTTAAATTTTTGATTTCTAATAACCTAACATTTTTTTTGTCTTGAAAAGACTCCAACGCACCATTCGTAAACTTCGGTGCCGCTACGACCTCAATAAATTGGTTGTCTTTTAAAAAATTAGATGTCTTTTCGTCTAATTCTTTATTAAAAGCAATGATTCCTCCAAAAGCTGAAGTTGGATCACATGCAAATGCTTTTTTATAAGCTCCCAAAATATTTTCAGATGAAGCGACACCGCAAGGATTAGCGTGTTTCACAATCACACAAGAAGGCTCAGAAAAATTAGAAACACATTCTATAGCAGCATCTGTATCGGCAATATTATTGTAAGAAAGTTCTTTTCCTTGTAACTGAACAGCAGAAGAAATTCCAGATGATTTTTTAGTGTCATCCAAATAAAAAGCTGCTTTTTGATGAGGATTTTCTCCATATCTTAACTCATCAACCTTGATAAATTTCCCAAAAATTGAGTCGGGTAAATTATTTTGATCAAGTGCCCCAAGATAATCCGATATAGCAAGATCATAATCCGTAATTAAGCTGAAAGCCTTCTTAGCAAGCATTAGTCTTGTTTCATAAGAGATTTTTTTATTTTTTTCAAACTCATTTTTAAAATCTTCGTAATCGTTTGGAGAAGATATTACTGCTACGTGATAAAAGTTTTTTGCTGCAGCTCTGGTCATAGTTGGACCACCGATGTCTATGTTTTCAATGGCATCTTCTAGAGAGCTTTTTTTAGAAATTGTTTTTTTAAAAGGGTATAAGTTAACTACTACAAGATCAATTTCTTCAATAGAATTTTTTTCTATTTCGTCTTTATCTTTTATTCTTCTCGATAAGATTCCCGCGTGAACTTTAGGATGTAAAGTTTTGACTCTTCCTCCCATCATTTCAGGAGATCCAGTAAAAGATGAAATATCTATTGCTTCAATATTATTTTCTCTTAAATGTTCTAAAGTCCCACCAGTAGAAATAATTTCCACATTTTCTTTTTGTAGAGAATTAGCTAAATCTATAATGCCTGTTTTATCAGAAACACTTAACAAAGCTCTTCTTATTTTTATTGAAGAGTTTCTAGTCATTTTATATAAGTTTGTGTACTTTTAATTTTGTTCTAAGAGTTCCCCTGTTTATCCCTAACATTTTACTTGCTTCAGACTGATTCCAATTACAATGGATCATTACTTCTTCTAATAAAGGTTTTTCAACCTCTTTCATAACCATCTCAAAGACATCTTTTGCTTTGTTCCCATCTAAGTTTTTAAAATATCTTCTCATCGAGAGTCCTACTTGATATTTGAGGGTTTTTTTTTCTTCGTTTGCTGCCATTTTAGTTAACTATTGAGGGTAGTTGATTTCCTAAACTAAATAATTCAATTTCATTTCCTGTTTTATTTAACTCAGTTATTGAACAATTATCTGGGTAAAAACAGACCATAGACGGATTTTTTTCTGCATGAGCTACTATAGTATTTATCACCATAAAATGGGAAAAAATTATTGTAGAGTTTTCAATTTTTTTAATTTCTGAAATTATATTCTCACGCCAATTTTTTTGAGGCTTTTCTAGTTCATCTATCTTTTTATTAAAAATCTCCTTTAACCATTTTTGTCTATTTTTAAAAGAAACTCCAGGAGACGGAATCTCAGCATAGGTGGAATCAATTGAGAGACGCTTATTGAGTTTTGTTTTTAATTTTTCTCCAGTTTCCAAAGCTCTTTTTAAGGGACTGCTCTTTAAATCAAAATTTTCAATATCTTTAAATTTAAATAAAATCTCTGCACATTCTTCAGCTTGATTAACACCTAAATTACTCAACCCAGGGTCTGAAGACTTTTCCCAAGAAGCAGATGCTTCTCCGTGTCGAACTAATATAATTTTCGTCATAGTTTAATTTTTCTTGAGATTATGAATAATAACTGAATGAGAATACCAAGGATATATTATCCTGACGAACTTAGAGAAAATTCTAAAATAAATCTAACTGCAAAAGGACTTAATCACTTAAGAGTTCTAAAACTAAAAGTAGGAAACAAGGTTGAAATTTTCAATGGTAAAGGAAAGGTCTCAATAGGAGTTATAGAAAATCTTGGACGTGATGAATTATTAATTAATCTTAATGAAAAAATAACTCAGGAAAAAGCAATTTCTCCAGAAATTAACTTGGGAGTATCGAATATTAGAAATTTTGATAAAGTTGTAAAAGATTCCTCTCAGATGGGAGTTACGTCGTTAACTTCTCTTGTGACAAGTAGAACTAAACAACGCAATTTAAAAGAAGAAAAAGTTAAAAGGTGGAATTCGATCTCTTCAAGTTCTTGTGAGCAGTCTGGATTAAATTGGATACCAAAAATCTCTCAAATGAAGATAGAAAAATGGGTAGAAAATTCAAATAATGAATCTAAGTATTTTTTAAATCCCAGATCAAAACTTTTTATAGGTGATATAGAAGAATTTTCTGCAATTGATTTAGTCATTGGTCCTGAAGGAGGTTTTTCTTCTGAGGAGGAAAGTTTTCTGGTACAAAAAAATTTTATTGGTATCAACTGCGGTAATTTAATAATTAAAACCGAGTCAATGCCTATAGTAGTATTATCAATGTTGAAGGTTTTAGCGGAGTAATTTGAATGAATAAAATTGGAATAGTTATGGATCCAATTTCCGAGATTAATTATAAAAAAGATTCTACTTTGCTTTTGATGCATGAATTACAAAATCAAGGTAAAGAACTCTTTTATATAAATAAGGATGATTTATTTTTTTCAAATCAGACTCCAATGGCAATAAGTCAACAAGTTAATGTCTTTATGAATGAAATTAAATGGTTTGATTTGCAACCGGCAAAAAAAATTAAACTGACGTCTCTTGACTTAATTTTAATGAGACAAGATCCGCCATTTGATATGAATTTTATCAACAATACTTATGTTTTAGAGGCCGCAGAAAATCAAGGATTAAAAGTTATAAATAAACCTTCAAGCTTAAGAACATTTAATGAAAAATTGTCTACCTTGAATTACCCAGATTTAATAACTGAGACCATTGTCACTTCTAATAAAACTTTAATGGAGGAGTTTATAAATTCTCATAAAAAAACAGTGTTGAAACCTTTAGGCTTGATGGGCGGAGATGGGATAAAAATTGTTACATCTGAGAATAGCTCTACAGTGTTAGAACAAACTATGGTGAATAGCTCTGAAATGATGATGTTACAAAAATTCATTGATGATGTTTATTCCGGAGATCGAAGAATTTTGTTGATCAATGGCAATATACCAAAATCAGTTGTTTTGAGAATGCCCCCCGATGGAGATTTTAGAGGAAATTTAGCTATTGGAGGCACGGCAAAAACAGAACCGCTAAATGAGAGAGATATTGAAATAGCTAATTCTGTCAAAGGCGATCTTCTTAAACAGGGCATATTTATTGCTGGCTTAGACGTTGTTGGAGGTTTCCTAACTGAAATTAACATAACTTGTCCAACATGTTTTAGAGAATTATTTGATCAAACGGATGAAAATCTAGCTAAAGCTTTTGCCGATCAGTTGGATGACTTAATCTGATGAAGTTAAAAATATATGCCTTCCTTTTTATCTCGTTTGGTCTTCATTTCTTCTTTTTAGCTGGATTAAGTTTTATTTCAACATACTCTAGTAATCATAATAATTTCGTAAGCATTAATTTGAATTTTTCGAAATTCAAAGAACTTGACACTCAAATTAATAAAGACTCAACATATAATTATCTTGGATCTGGACCTTTAAAAAATAATCTAGAATATTCAAAAAAACTTGTTACTGAAAAAGAGATCGATACGGTTACAAATTTATACGTAAGCGCATGGCAAAGGCAGATAGAGAGCATAGGGAATTCTTCTTTTAAACAATACTTTAAACATTCTAATCCAGTCTCTTTAAGACTTTCAGCGACATTGAACTCTAATGGCGAGCTCATCAACTACAAACTCATAAAATCTTCTGGAGAAGAAATTTTGGATAATGTGGCAATAGAAATACTTAAGATGGCATCGCCATTCACGCCTTTTAATGAATCTATGAAAGAGTTTAACGAAATTACGATTGTTAGAGATTGGAACTTTGGCGCCCCAAAGATATGACAACTAAACTTTTAGGAATAGATTACGGAACTAAAAATGTTGGATTTTCTATAGGAAACTCTTTGACGAAGACTTCTGCATATTTTTTTTCTTTTTCTTATAAAGAAAAAATAGATCTCTTGCAAAAGATCTCAGATATTTGTGAAGAGTGGGATATAAACAAAATTGTCTTTGGCATGCCCTATAATCAAGATGGCTCAAAAAATAAAATGTGCAGAGAAATAGAAAAGTTTTCAAAAAAAATAACAACCCAAAAAAAAGTGGATGTTTATTTTCATGATGAGAACTTTACTTCAATGGAATTCAAAATTGAGCAAAAAAATAATAATATAAAAAGTCTTAATGATTCTCATGGTTATGCCGCGAAATTAATTTTAGAATCTTTTATGAGAGAACAATTGTAAATGGCTGGTTTTTTACCCGATAGTTTTATACAAAGAGTGCTAGATGAAACAGACGTTGTTTCTCTAATAGATTCTTATATACCTTTGCAGAAAAAAGGGAAAGATCATTGGTCTTTATGTCCATTTTGTGAAGACGGAAATAATCCATCTTTTAGCGTAAGTTCTCAGAAACAATTTTATTATTGTTTTAGATGCAGAGCATCTGGAAACGCTATTGGATTTTTAATGAATTACCAATCTAAAGATTTTCTTGATGCTGTAGAAACTTTGGCTGCAAATGCAGGTCTCGAGCTCCCAAAAAAAATAAATAGCGAATCTTTTGAAAAGTATAAAAAAATAATAGATGCTAATGTTGCAGCTAAAGAATATTTCGTAAGTCAGATTTCGAAGAACCCCAAAGGAAAAAAAATAAATGACTATATTTTAAATAGAGGAATTAGCGCAGAAGTTATAGAGGAGTTCGAAATTGGCTTTGCTCCAGAGGGCTGGACAAACTTGCATGATCATTTTATGAATTCAAATAAAAAAGAATTTATAAACGATGAAGTAGGCCTCTTTAAAAAAAGCGAAAAAAATAAAGTATATGATGGCTTTAGAAATAGAATAATTTTTCCTATCAAATCAAAAAAAGGTCACGTGATTGGCTTTGGTGGAAGGGTCATTGATGATGAGATGCCTAAATATCTTAATTCTCCAGAAAATGAAGTTTTTAAGAAAGGTAAAGAATTATATGGACTACATGAGGTTCTAAAAAATAATAGAAGTTTAAAAAAAGTAATTGTTGTTGAAGGTTATACTGATGTTTTGTCTCTTTTCTCTAAAAATATTAAATATGCAGTTGCAACTCTTGGGATCGCAACAAGTAAAAATCATCTAGAAAAATTATTTAGTCATGTAGACGAGGTAATTTTTTGTTTTGACGGAGATGAAGCTGGGATGAAAGCTGCTGAATCTGCTATGAAAATTTGTTTACCTATTATCCGGGATGGGAAAATTCTTAAATTTTTATTTCTTCCTAACAATGAAGACCCTTCCAGTTTGTTGGAGAAAGAAGGAAAAGAAGAATTTGAGAAAAGAATAGAATCTTCAAGAGTTCTTTCCGATTATTTGTTTGAGTTAGTTTTGAATAAATACGATGACTCTATTGAAAACAAAGCAGCTGCGTCAAAAGAATTTATGAGTTTAATTTCATCTATGCCTGGGAGTAATTATAAAAATATTTTAATTCAAGAATTTTCAAAAAAAGTAGATATTAAGCTTGAAGAAGAAGTTAAAGTCATTCCGAAAAGAAAGCAAATTAAAGTTTCGGAAGAAAAAGAATTCGATTATGAGCTCGATAAAGTTACAAAAAGTATAGTTAAGACATTAATTGAAAGTCCTGAGTTATCTCATCTTGATGAATTGAATTTTTTAATGCGATCGGAAGAAGATTTTTTATCAAAATTTATAAATTTTCTTAGAACTAAAGACAAACCTACTTTTCCGATGATTCTCCATGCTTTTGAGGAGCAGAAGACTTTTTTGATTAATTTAACAGAAGATAAAAATTTAATTTCTCCGGATGCCGCTAAAGAATACATCATACAAGCAATAAATTTTTTAAAAAGAAATGACAAGGTAAAGTTTCAAGATAAGCTAAGGTCCAAATATTTGGATGGATCGATGACTGAAAAAGAAAAGATAGAGTTCAAAAAAACTCTCTTAGAAAACTTTGACAATTTGGACGAATCTGAGATTCAAATTTTGAAAGAGATATAATAAATTTAGCAAATTTATTTAAGTTTTAAGATATAATTCCTTACTTTTTTCGAAGGACAACTAAAATATGTACGATGAAGATATAGAAAATAATGGGCTGCGAGAGCTTATTGAAAAAGGCAGAGAACAAGGCTTTATAACTTTTGCAGACATTAACGATTTTCTACCTGAAGACGTCTCTGATCCAGACCAATTAGACGAGGTTATTCAAACTATAAACGACCTGGGCCTTCAAGTTTTAGAAAATGCTCCTGAGGAAGGATCAGATGCTATGGAAGCTATTAATCAGCCTGTGGCTCCTGAACCTACCGAAAACGAAATGGGGGCAATAGAATCAGAAGTTGGAAGAACTACAGATCCGGTAAGGCTTTATATGAGAGAAATGGGTTCTGTAGATCTGCTAACAAGAGAAGGCGAAATTGTTATCGCAAAAAGCATTGAAGAAGGTGCGCGAGATTTACTTCATTCTTGCGCAAAATTTCCTGGAATTATTGAGGAATTTTTATTGGAATACGCTCTCATCAAAAAAGAAGATAAAAGAATTTCAGACATCATCGTAGGTTTTATGGATGAAGAAGAAGAAGTTTTACCTGGTCCGCAAGCTGGAGCTAATGTAGAGCTTGATGAAGATTCAGATGAAGAAGATGATGGCGCTGGAATTGACATGCAAGAACTAGAAAAGCGACTTGCGTCTCTTAAAAGACAATTCAACAAAACTGAAAAGGTAATAGAGCAGAAGGGCAGACAAAGTCAGGAAGCAACAAAAGAGCTTGAAAAGTTGGGAAATATATTCAAGTTCCTGAAATTGTCACCAAAAAGATTCGAAGTGATTTCTCTAAGACCAAGATTACTGGCCAGAAGAATTAGGGGAATTGAGAAAGAAATCTACGATCTGTGTGTTCAAAAAAGTAAAATGCCTAGGAAAGATTTTTTAGATATTTTTAGAGAAAATGAGACAAACATAAAATTCTTAGACCCTATTTTTAAAAGTAAGAAAAATTATGTTGGAGAGTTAAATGAATACAAAGATGATATTAAAACTCTGCAAAACAGAATAAAGGGGATCGAAGCTGAAATTGGTTTATCTGTTTCTGAGATTAAGTTATTGGCCTCTCAGATGACCAAAGGCGAAACTAAAATTAGAAGAGCTAAAAAAGATATGATTGAGGCTAACTTAAGACTAGTTATATCAATCGCTAAAAAATATACCAATAGGGGGCTGCAATTTTTAGACTTAATACAAGAAGGAAATATTGGGCTTATGAAAGCAGTAGATAAGTTTGAATATCGAAGGGGTTACAAGTTTTCCACTTATGCTACTTGGTGGATTAGGCAAGCAATTACTAGATCGATTGCCGATCAAGCTAGAACTATCCGTATCCCAGTACACATGATAGAAACTA
>MDSZ01039359.1_pt1 | contig 18434 bp, 17 predicted proteins | sample 811201 | NCBI WGS metagenome assembly MDSZ01 (sample SAMN05326647, study PRJNA326480) | marine metagenome | isolation source: seawater | place: Indian Ocean: North | collected 2010
AGGTGGAAGCCCCATAAGATCTCTTAAGATAGCACAACTTTTGAAAGATAAGATACATGCTGTTAACATTACTGATGGAAGTAGAGCTGTAATGAGGATGTGCAGTTTGGCAATGTCCAAACTATTACTGGAGAATGGGATAGAACCAATAATGCAGATTTCTTGCCGAGATCGTAATAAAATAGCTTTACAATCAGATATTCTTGGAGCGAATGCTCTTGGCATAAAAAATGTACTCTGCATAACAGGTGATGCCGTGAAAGCTGGGGATCAACAAGATGCAAAAGCAGTTCATGAATTTGAGTCAGTAAGATTATTAAGACAAATTAAAGATTTTAACAAAGGGAAAGATCCAACGAATAAAGAACTAGCCGATAACAAGACAGAACTTTTTGCTGGGGCTGCCGCGGATCCTAGTTGTAAAAACTTTCGAAGTCTATTAATGAGAACCCAAAAGAAAAAAGATGCAGGAGCAAAGTTTTTACAAACTCAAATGATAATGGACTCAAAATATTTAACCGAATTCTGCGAAAAGGTAAGTAATCCAATAGGCATCCCTGTCATAGCAGGAGTATTCCTTTTAAAATCATACAAAAATGCTTTATTTATCAATAAAAATGTTCCAGGGGCGAATATCCCTGACTCCATACTTCAGAGATTAAAAAATTCTAAAAACCCACTTGAAGAGGGGATTTGTATAGCTGCAGAACAAGCTGAAGAATTTATTAAAATTTCCCAAGGAGTTCATATTATGGCTGTAAGGAGTGAATATCTAATACCAGAGATATTAAGTAGAGCTAAAATTAATCTGGAATATTAATAAGATCAGTACCTAAAAGCTCTGCCATTGCTTTTTGCTGAGGAGAAGGTTCAGAGAGATCCATTCTTCTAGAATCAGTAATTAGCCAATCTAAGGAGGCATCTTTTAAATCAAAGTGATCTCCATTTTTACCGACACAATATCTTCCAAAAACCAACTTATCAACCAACTGAACACCTTTGCCAATTTTAGAATAATCAAAAATAATAGAGTTATCTATTGTTGAACCTTCACAAATACAACAACTTGGACCTATCATTGAAGGTCCAATTATGGTTGCTCCATCTTCAATTCTAGACATTCCCCCTATATACACTGGTCCCTGAATATTAACCTTATCCCAATTAGCAGCTACATTAAGGCCAGTATAGACACCTGGCTTAATTTCTTTACCAGGTATTTCAACTTGTCTTACCTTACCTTGCAAAACGTTTCTAATAGCACTCCAATAATCTGGTACTTTTCCAATATCCACCCACTCAAATTCCATAGGCAAAGCATAAAAAGGTAAATCCATATCTACGAGTTTTGGAAAGAGATCAGCTCCAATATCAAATTTTTTACCCGAAGGTATGTATTCAAAAATCTCTGGCTCAAATAAATAAATACCTGTATTTATTGAATCACTTAAAGCCTCATCTATAGAAGGTTTCTCTTGAAAAGCTTTTACTCTCCCTTCTTCATCTGTAACAACTACACCATAGCTAGGCACTTGATCCTTTGGAATTTTTTTTGTGATTAAACTAGCTATTGCACCTTTGGCTTTGTGTCTCTTTACAGCCTCGGTTAAATCTAGATCAACAAGTGCATCTCCACATAAAACAACAAATGTTTCATCAAAGAAATTTTGAAAATCCTGCACTTTTTTCAATCCACCAGCAGAACCTAATGCATCACCAATCAATTCACCATCTTCAATCCTACCCTCAAAACTATAAGCAATCTCCACCCCAAACCTTTGTCCATCTCTAAAATAATTCTCAATTTCTTCTGCTAGATGAGAAACATTAACCATGATTTCCCTAAAGCCATGTTCTTTTAATAATTCCAGTAAAAACTCCATAACTGGCTTTTGTAATATTGGAATCATTGGCTTAGGAATTATATGCGTAATAGGTTGTACGCGTGTTCCTTTTCCAGCTGCTAGTATCATCGCCTTCATCGGCATTTCAAAAACCTCTTGTTACAAGTTAAGATTAAACGTAATTTCCTCCAAAGCTCTAAGCAGCGTTCGGAGAAGGATCTGTCACCTCCAGATTTTCTATAGGTAATTGGGCTAAACCACCCTCTGGGAGCAATCTTTTAATTTTTATAGGTCCATAAAGTGAATTAATTTGTTTGATTTCAATCTTATTTTGAGAAGAGAGAAATAGTAAAGCCCAGAATACCCCTAATCTATCTTTATCAAGATCTTTTCTTGCCACTTCTTTCCATTTAGTAACTAAATACTCAAAATCAATCCATTGAAGTGCTTTTTCCCATTTATCAATAAATTGTCCTAGTGCCTTGGTAGTTTCGGGTAATTTCTCCCGATGGGCTAGCGATTTTACTTGATCAATTAAAGCCCTATCAGAATATTTCTTTTTTTTCTTTCTTTGCATTAACAAAATATCTTGAGTTTCCATTGTTTCTGCAATTGACTCCAATTGACTAATTAATTCTCCCAATGTTGTTGATCGTCGAATTACTGGCACAGCAACTGACCTTCTTCTTAAATATTTTTCTGGAAATTTTGGAATATCAAAACTATTGTTAATCCATGGTTGATCTGTACTTTCAGAGTCATCATCAAAACTGGACATCTCATCATTGAAAAGATCTGATTCCAGAACTTGTGCCTTCAAATTAACCAAAACTGACGCAGCGAAAAAAGCTTCACTTGTCTCAGATAAATCCCTCTCATATGAACTTTGAATATCAGATTGGCTATTCAACTTTTGATTAAATTGATCCAGAAAACTATCTATTACGCTAATTACATCAACGTCCCAAGGATCTAATTCTCCTCGGCCAGCCGCATCTTGAAGAAATTTAATCAATAATCTAGGCCCTAGTTTTGACCTATCAGTGGCTGGGATACTTGATATTGGTAATTAAAAATCTATCTCAAATTTACCGATTCATAACTTTTTTTGCCATGAAATTTAAAGTTAATTAAAAATTATATTACTGGGGCTTTAAGGATCTTATTAGACCTGATGCTTGCAAATTTAACAGATTTAGATGCACTTTTAATAGCATTTAATTCTCTAATAACAAGATTGTTTATTGATGCACTATAGCTTTCCGTAATTATTCTTGGGTATAGTCCAATTCCAAGAATTGGTAAAAGCAAGCACGCTATTATGTATATTTCCCTGGGTTCAGCGTCAATCAATTTCCTCTCCTCGATTAATTTAGGATTCTCTTTACCAAAGAATATCTCTCTCAACATAGAGAGTAAATAAATAGGAGTTAAAATTACTCCAATAGCAGCTAAGGAAGCCATTGTGATTCTAAAAGGCAATGTATAAACCTCATCTGTAACAAAACCAGTAAACACCATTAATTCTGATACAAAACCACTCATTCCTGGCAGCGCCAACGAGGCAAGGGAGCATGCTGTCCATAACGCAAACATAACTCTCATTTTTTGGCCTACTCCGCCCATCTCGTCCAGTTTTAAAGTCTTTGTTCTGTCATAAGTTGCGCCAACAAGAAAAAACAAACTGGCCCCAATAAGACCATGACTCACCATTTGTAACATCGCACCGCTCGTACCAAGTTGACTGAAACTACCAATACCTATTAATACAAAACCCATATGGCTAATAGAACTATATGCAATTTTCCTCTTTAAATTTCTTTGAGCAAACGAGGTGAGGGCTGCATAAATTATATTAACTGCTCCAAGCACAACTAATAATGGAGCAAATTGCGCGTGAGCTATTGGTAATAATTGTGCATTAAAACGCAGTAATGCATAACCACCCATTTTTAATAAAATACCGGCAAGCAACATATGAACTGGAGCAGTTGCTTCACCATGAGCATCTGGCAGCCAAGTATGGAGAGGAACTATAGGAAGTTTCACTCCAAATGCTATCAATAAACCTGCGTAACAAAGTATCTGGAAATTCTGACTAAAGTCTTGCTGTGCTAAATGAGTAAATTCAAAATTAGGTACTCCATTCCCACCATAAAAACCCATAGCCAAACCAGCTAATAGTATAAAAATTGAACTGCCAGCAGTGTATATAATAAATTTCGTTGCTGCATATTGTCTTTTTTTACCTCCCCAAATAGCTAGTAATAAATAAACTGGTAAAAGTTCCAATTCCCAAGCTAGAAAAAATAAAAGCATATCCTGGACAGCAAAAACAGCTATTTGCCCCCCATCCATGGCAAGGATTAAAAAATAAAATAATTTAGGCTTGAATTTTACAGGCCATGCTGCTAACACCGCTAGTGCGGTGATGAAGCTTGTAAGTAGTATAAGCGGCATTGATATACCATCAGCCCCTACAGACCAAGTCAAACCAATGTTAGGAAGCCAACTGATACTTTCTTGAAGTTGAACATTTTCATTAGAAACATCAAAACCATTGATATAGGCACCTACAGTAATTAAAAAAGTTATTAAGGCAACGCATAGTGCATACCACCTAACTTCTTTACCTTCACCTTTATCTGGGAAGAAAGGGACTATAAAGGCACTTATCAATGGGAATAGGATTGATGTTGATAACCAAGGAAAAGTTGCTAAGCCTTCACCTAGTGTTCCAAGCATTTGAAACGCGAATAGATGGGTCAAGGAATTAATCAAGGTAAAAAGAAACTCAATATATATAAGAGTCTAGAAATTATCTAAATTTTTACTACCTAATGGCAGTGAAGAAACACATTTGTAAATTTAATAACTTTATACTCCACTATGTTTGAAAACCAAAAATAGCTACCAACAACAAAACCCCTCCAAATACTATGAGTGCATAAAATTGAGCCCTTCCTGTTTCGAAATATTTTAGCCCCTCCCCACTACCTAAGGTTACTAGACCAGTAAGATTTACGACTCCATCAACAACTTTTGAATCAACTTCAAGCACTTCTTTTGCAAGTCTTCTGCTACCTTTGACAAATAGTTTTTCATTAATATCGTCCAAATACCATTTATTTGAGAGGAATTTATTAACTAAAGGGAATCTTGAAGCAAACATAACTGACATATCGATCTTCTTAGAAAAATAGGACAAATAAGCAATTGTTATGCCTGAAGAAGAAATTAAAACAGAAGCAACTGCCAAAGGCAAAAATTCTTTTATTTCAAAATTCTGTGCTAGAGAGATAGCCTCTTCAGGATCTAGCAAAAAGGCAAATTTACTATCCCAAGGGAGTCCCATAAATCCTATAATTGTTGATGGGACTGCTAAAAAGACCAGTGGGAAAGTCATTGACCAAGGAGATTCATGAATAGAACCATGACTTTCTTCATGATCCTCTTCTTCATCTAAATTTATTCCTGATTCCTCTAATAATTTATCTTGGAGATTCTTATCTTCACCTCTGAAATCACCCTCAAAAGTTAAGAAATATAGTCTAAACATATAAAATGCTGTCATTCCAGCAGTAATAAAGCCAATAAACCAGAAAACAGGAAACGATATAAATGCATTAGCCAATATTTCATCTTTACTCCAAAATCCCGCTAAAGGAGGTATGCCACTTATTGCAATACATCCAATCAGAAAAGTAGTTGAAGTAAAAGGCATCTTCTTCCTCAAACCACCCATCAATCTCATATCTTGAGCTAAAACTGGTTGATGTCCAACGACTTCTTCCATAGCATGGATAACAGAACCAGAGCCCAAAAAGAGCATTGCTTTAAAGCATGCATGAGTGATTAAGTGAAAAATACCAGCTAAAGGGGCACCACAGCCCATAGCTAACATCATATATCCAAGCTGCGATACGGTACTATATGCCAAACCTTTCTTCAAATCCATTTGTGTCAGAGCAATTGATGCACCAAGGAAACAAGTTATGGTTCCAACCAAAGCAATAATAAATTGTATCTGAGGAAATAGATTATAGAGAGGTTCAAGTCGGGCAACTAAAAAAACGCCAGCAGCAACCATTGTTGCGGCATGAATTAATGCAGAAATAGGTGTTGGACCTTCCATCGCATCTGGTAACCACACATGTAATGGGAATTGCGCTGACTTTGCCATTGGGCCTAAAAATACTAAAAAACACAAAAGCAAAGCTGCCCATACTGGTAGCGTATTCTCAGATAAAGATTGAGAGATGCCCAGAGCAATCTGATTGAAATCAAAACTCTTTGTGGCCCAAAACAATCCAAGAATACCTAGCAGCAATCCAAAGTCACCAACTCTATTAACCACAAACGCCTTTTGTGCCGCATGAGCAGCTCCTTCTCTGTCATACCAAAAACCAACTAAAAGGTAAGAACACATACCCACTAATTCCCAAAAAACATATATTTCAAGCAAATTTGGACTTATTATCAGCCCAAGCATGGAGCTACTAAAAAGAGCTAGGTAAGTGAAAAATCTGACGTATCCCTTATCGTGAATCATATATCCATGAGAGTAAATCATTACTAGCAAGGTTATTGTCGTAACTAAGGCAAGCATCACACTTCCTAAAGGATCCAAAACAAATCCCATAGGTATTTGAAAGTCCCCTGCACTTGCCCAGACAAATAACTTTTCTACTCTTGAATACCCATTAATCTGCTCAAGTAAAGCTTTATAGCTAATCGCAGCTGAGACTCCAACAAAACTTATTAAAGATATTGATACTATTTCTCTGAGCTTATTTATTCTTTGGTTAGCACTGATTAAACCCAAACCAGATACCACTGCACCGACTAATGGGAATATTGGTATTAACCATGCAATTTCTGAAGCTTGTGGCATTTTAAAGATTGTTTATATATTGATATTAAACTGAGAATTGAAAAATTCAGACAAAAAAGATGAATTAAAAGTATTTACAGCAATATTAATATACTTATGTGACCACCAGATGGTAGCAATAGCAATCAAAATACCGATTTGAGAGAATTTTAAGAATTCTCTAAAAATAAATTTTTGTCGACCATCAAAAATCGCTGCAAATGGAATAATCGAAGTTTCTTTTTTAAATTTATTAAATTCTTCTCCAAACTTTTTTTCTAATCGTTTGTCCCCGTGCCAGATTGCAAACAAGTGATGGGAAATTAAGCCTATGGAAGTAACTAATGTAAACGAAGAACCAATCCATAATGTATGCGCAACGCACCATATAATTTGACCAAAAGCCTGAGGATGTCTGGTAATCCTCATAATACCTGTGCTGTAAATTCTCACAGTTGGTTTTTTGACAGACGGAATTTCAAGCAAATTATATGTTGCTGGATATAAAAACAAAAAGCTTATTGCAGTAAGTAGCCAAACCAAATAAAAGACAAATTGATTTCCCTGATAATTCCACAATCTTATTCCGTCATACCTATGAGATAGGAAGAAACCGATTAAAATAACAGCTGAAGGTAAACTCATAGAAACAAAACAAAGTCGCCAGAGCCTTGGTCCAATAATTTGTTCAGCTTTATTTCTAAGAGCAGCCCCACCACTATGGATTACAGCAAAAATTATTATCAAAATAAAAACAACGATAGATGTTACGTGCTTCTCCATTAGGTAAAAAAGATATTAATCAAAAATATATTATTAACAATAATACTCTAAGGTATTAGAATTATTAATATCTTTATCGGCATATAATGCCTGAATTACCTTTTACGCTTGATCAACTGAGGATACTCAAAGCAATTGCTGAACAGGGTAGTTTTAAAAAAGCTGCAGATATTTTATATGTCACCCAACCAGCTGTAAGCTTACAAATTCAGAATCTTGAAAAACAACTAGAAATAACAATTTTTGATAGAGGTGGAAGAAAAGCACTTTTAACTGAAGCAGGTCAATTATTACTTGATTATTGCCAAAGAATTCTGAACCAATGTGACGAAGCCTGTAAAGCAGTTGAAGATTTAAACAGCCTTAAAGGAGGTACTTTAGTGGTTGGTGCAAGTCAAACAACTGGAACATATTTAATGCCAAGAATGATTGGATTATTTAGACAAAAATATCCTGACGTTTCTGTTCAGCTACAAGTTCATAGTACAAGAAGAACAGGATGGAGTGTAGCAAATGGTCAAATTGATCTAGCAATTATTGGGGGACAATTACCATCCGATTTAGAGAATTTATTGTACATTGTTCCATACGCAACTGATGAACTTGCATTAGTTCTCCCCACTAAACATAAACTTTCTCGTGAAAAAGAACTGACAAAAGAAGACTTATATAAATTGAATTTCGTGACTCTTGATTCTCAATCAACCACAAGAAAAGTAGTTGATAAACTTCTCAAAGACTCAGGATTGGATATTCAAAGATTAAAAATTGAAATGGAATTAAATTCAATAGAAGCGATTAAAAATGCAGTTCAGTTTGGCCTAGGAGCGGCGTTCTTGCCTGTTGTATCTATTGAGAGAGAATTATCCTCAGGCTCACTACACAAGCCTTATATGTCCGATCTCAGTGTTAAAAGGCAACTTAAGTTAATAACGAACCCATCAAGATATACTTCCAAAGCTTCAGAGGCATTTAAACAAAATATATTACCTCTTTTCGCCAGCAAGGAAAGTCCCTTAAGAAAATAAAATAAAACTAAAACTGAGAAGCCTCTTTATTGATTCCAATTCCTCCATCTTCAGCCTGACCATCACCCTTAATTATGAACTTGTTTTCCTTAACATCAGTTTGATAGACGCACTTTACGATTGGTTGATCCCTTATAGAGCCAATATATGCGAAGGTATTCATCCTCTGCTTACATTCTCTTACATCCTCATTACTTATTGCTCCCTGTTTTTGAAGGACTGTCCAATTCTCTCTTCGTATTACACAACCAGGTTGGAGAGCTGGTTGTGTAACAAAACTTGTAGATGGATTTAGAGTCGTGTACATTTCTACATCAATTACAAAAGCGCTTGCACCCCACTGTCTACAAAACTCAGGATCTGGTACTGCCATATCCAGTTGTTGCTGACTAGCTATGTTCCCCTGACCACCGTCAGTAGTGCTTGTGATAGCACTGCCAATACCTACTCCAAGGATTAAAACGCCTGCAAGGACAGCAATAGTTCCAGTATTGAAATTTACAGGTTCCTTTTGGTTAGTAGAATTTAATCTTCTTTTCCCAGAACCATAATTTTTATACCTATTACTCTCATATGAGGAATAATCTCTTCTGGAATTCATACCAGATCTTTTATCAGAAAATCTACTCACAGCGTTTCATCGGTTTTTGGGAGACCCATAGAGTAATTCATAACTCTACAATCAGGGTTATAGCTTAATAAACCCATTTGAAGCAAATATTTGATAAAACCTTCAATTTCTGAACCAATTTTACGTAGTTCATATTCATCTAAATTTTTTCCTGCCCTCTCAGTGACCAACTGATTAAATTTATCATTAACTTTGACGAGACTTTCATCATTCCATAAAAATTCATTATCTGGATCCAAATCCATAGTCAACTTATTTGGATCAAACTGCAATTCATCGCAGACCACATTTGCAGTAAAAATACGTACATGACGAGTTGTAGATTTTAAAAGCATTTTTTCCATAATTGCTAAAAATTCAACAAAAGAAAGTATAATGTTTTAACTTTAGGATAGCTTCATTGTAAGTGTTAATTTATTTTTTGGTTTAAATAATGCGCGTTTTAATTGCTGGTGCTGGTTTAGCGGGTTTGTCCTGTGCTAAATATCTCGTGGATCATGGCCATATACCGATAGTTCTTGAAGCTAGAGATGTATTAGGCGGTAAGATAGCGGCATGGAAAGATGAAGATGGAGACTGGTATGAGACTGGACTTCACATTTTTTTTGGAGCCTATCCTAATATGCTTCAATTATTCAAAGAATTAGATATTGAAGATCGTTTACAATGGAAAAGTCATTCTATGATTTTCAATCAGCCTACAGAACCAGGCACTTACAGTCGATTTGATTTCCCAGATATGCCTGCCCCAATTAATGGAGTATCGGCAATATTAAGCAACAATGATATGTTGACATGGAAGGAGAAGATATTATTTGGTTTAGGTTTAGTTCCAGCTATGCTGAGAGGGCAAAAATATGTTGAAAAATGTGATAAAAAATCATGGACTGAATGGTTAAAAGAACACAATATACCTGAAAGGGTTAACGATGAGGTTTTCATAGCCATGAGTAAAGCCTTAAATTTTATTGGCCCTGATGAAATTTCATCTACAGTTTTACTGACCGCCCTAAACAGATTCTTACAAGAGAAAAACGGGTCTAAAATGGCTTTTCTTGATGGAGCACCCCCTGAAAGGCTTTGTAAACCTATTGTTGAATACATAACAGAGAGAGGAGGAGAAGTCCATCTAAACAAACCTCTGAGGGAGATAAACCTTAATGAAGACAGTACTGTTAAAAGTTTTACTGTAGCTTCCCTAGATGATCAACAGAAAAATGAGCTAACTGCGGATGCCTACGTCAGTGCAATGCCTGTCGATCTATTCAAATTATTAATTCCTAATCAATGGAAAGGTCTTCAAACCTTCGCAAAACTTGATGGTTTGAATGGGGTTCCAGTAATCAACATTCACCTTTGGTTTGACAAAAAACTTACAGATATTGATCATTTACTCTTCAGTAGGTCACCTCTACTCAGTGTTTACGCAGATATGAGTATAACTTGCAAAGAATATGAAGACCCAAACAAGTCAATGCTTGAACTTGTTTTTGCACCCGCAAAAGACTGGATCAATAGAAGTGATGAGGATATAGTCACCGCAACTATGGAGGAACTCAAAAAACTTTTTCCCTCTCATTTCATGGGAGATGATCAGACTAAATTAAGAAAATACAAAGTCGTGAAAACTCCAAGATCTGTTTATAAAGCAGTTCCAGGATGCCAGGAACTTAGGCCTAGTCAAAGATCACCAATTAAAAACTTCTTTTTAACTGGAGACTATACAATGCAGCAATACCTTGCTTCCATGGAAGGAGCAGTTTTGAGTGGCAAACTTTGCGCCGAAGTGATTAATAATGAATCAAATTTTATTTCTCCAACAACATAATCCGTTTAGAATGAGACTTAATGGCCTAAATTACATAGTAGAGTTTTTTGAAAAACACAATTATTAATCTAAATAATGCATACGAAATATGCCGAAAAGAGACTCAAAAATGGGCTAAAACATTCTATTTAGGTACTCTTTTATTACCTCCAAATAAAAGAAAGGCAATATGGGCTATTTACGTTTGGTGCAGAAGAACAGATGAATTGATGGATAGCCCAGAGGCTTTGGGGAAAACTAAAGAGGAATTATCAGACCGCTTAGATCATTGGGAAGAAATAACTAGAAACATCTTCAAAGGAATTATCAAATCAGATTTAGATGCAGTGCTAGCAGATACTATTGAAACTTTTCCTCAATCAATACAACCATATTTAGATATGATTGAAGGTCAAAGAATGGATTTAACAAAATTTAGATACAAAAATTTTGATGAATTAAAACTCTATTGCTATAGAGTGGCAGGCACCGTTGGTCTAATGACTCAAAATGTAATGGGTATAGATTCAGCATATACCTCTGCACCATGGAGTAATGCACCAGATCCGTCTGAGGCTGCAGTTGCCCTTGGCATTGCAAATCAATTGACCAATATCCTGCGTGATGTTGGAGAAGACAGACAAAGAGGAAGAATCTACTTACCACTAGATGAAATAAATAAATTCGGGTATTCAGAAGAAGAGCTTTTAAAAGGAATGGTAAATGCTGAATGGAGGCAGCTAATGGCTTTTCAATTAATAAGAGCTAGAGATTGGTTCCAAAGATCAGAAGATGGTATCAAATGGCTATCACAAGATGCAAGATGGCCTGTATGGACTTCTCTCAGACTTTATAGAGGTATATTAAACGCTATTGAAAGGTTAGATTACGATGTCTTCAATAATAGAGCTTACGTTAAGAATTCAGTAAAAGCTCTTGAGCTTCCAATTTCTCTCTTGCTTTCAAGGATTAAATAATTAAACAGCAGTAGTTTGGTTAGCCAATAAATCTTTTAATTTTGAAAGTTCACCTGCCCATCTTGGGTCAGGGGATTCAAGATTGGGAGCATCACTATGCACAACTTTTTTAAAATTCTTCTTCTTAGTATTTTTGGCGCCGTTTGCAACATTTCTCTTGTTGGAAGAAGCATCTTTCTTTTCAGATTTCTCAACTCTTAATTTTGCGCCCTGAAATTCATAACCATTCAATTTTTCAATTATTAAATTTGCATTCTTTTCATTGTTGGTAGTAGCAAAGCCAAATCCTCTGAATTCTCTAGTATCTTTATCCAATACTGGTTTGAATCGCACTCCCTGAACTACTGACTTTAAAATACCATCAATCTCTTTTGGGTTAAATCCCTGAGGTAAATTTCCAATGTAAATGCGAATACTCATAAATCTTTAAATAATAATTTGGAACTAAATCCTTGTTCAAAATCCTACTATGTGTATTTAATCACATTTTGGCGCATTTTGTTGAAACCATCGCTTAGCTTTATATATTGATTCATCAAAATCTTTTAAACGACCATAAGCAAATTCAATTGATAGGTAATCAATTAAATCTCCCAGCAAAGGGCCATCATCAATTTTAATATATTTTTTTAAAGTCTCGCCTTTTACAAAATTCTTTGGATGAAATAATTTATCCTCTTTATTTCTCCATCTATTCATCCATTCAATCTGAAACCTATCAGGTAGATAAAAAATAAATGCAGGTAAAATCTTCTCTAAATCTTTATGCAAATGAAACCTTTCATAATCATTAAAATTCTCTATAGACTTTTGTGTTAATTTGTCTCTCCATTTTCGAATGACATTAGTTTCCTTAATTTCGGATTTGCTGAATTTTAATTTTCTTATTGCTAATTCATTAAAAGTCTCAACGAGAAAGAAAATAGGCCTAAATTTTGCAAGTTCATCGTGACTAAAATTGAAATAATTGATTTCTTCTAATAAATTATTTGAAAATCCACCTCCTGACTCTAACCAATCAAAAAGTTCTAATTTATCTAAAATTAACAAAGTCTTCACAGCTTGCTTACCTCTAATAATTTTTTTAAATTCATATTGAATTCTCTCTACCGCAACTAACTTGAGTTTTTCTTTATTTGCTTGCACAAAATTCATAAATTGCTCATCAATAAGAAAATCTAATTCTGAGAAGAAACGAAATCCTCTTAACATTCTGAGAGGGTCTGTGATCAAGTTCTCACTTTTATAAGTTCTCAATATTGAATTACTAATATCTTTAATTCCATGAGATGGATCAAAAATTTTATTTTTTTCAAAAGAAAAACTAATGGAATTTATAGAGAAATCTCTACTAAGTAAATCAGCTTTGATGGATTTATTTAATTGCGTTGCTAAATCTATGACAAAATTATCGAAAACAATCCTACCAACATCTCTTTTTTGATCTAAGATAACAAACCTTCCATCAAATTTTTGAGCAATTCTTTTTGCAACTAACAAAGCATCTTTAGGGACAACTATATCAATATCTGGCTTATCGTTTAAATTACCTAATATCAAATCGCGAATATAACCTCCTACTAGAACTGAACAAGGTGGTAATTCAGCTAATATAAAATCCCATTTTAGGATTTTGATACTTCTTTCTATTTTGTGTTCAAGTAAGGTATGATCAGAACATAAATTACTCTTTTCACTTCCTTTTTTCTTTATGTGCATTTGCATTGACTGTAAATGGGTTGATAGATGTATGACATATCATGATGTTGAAAAAAATCATGGTGTAGATCACATTTGCAAAGAGCCAGATATAAAGGCAAAAGATCCATTGATTCATGTCAGTATCGTTGATCAAAAAGATGGCACTTATTCGATAGATTGGGATGTAAGAGCGTGCAAAACTTTTTCTAAAGAAATTGGCAAATGGTCTAAATTAAGACCAGGCTTAGCAGTACCAAAATAAATACTGATAAAGAAATTTTTGTGAAAAAACCATCTAAATTCATTTTAGCTATACATAACACTACAAAACATTTTGGGTTTGCATTAAGAGAGATTAACGATAAGAGGCGAAAGGATAAATTCTTTACTAAAGAATTCAACAGAGATCTTTCCAACAATTTAGTCTTCGATTTATCTCAATTCATATCTAACGAATCCCTCAGTTCCGTTGCAAGGATTTCAGTAAGCAAAGGTCCAGCCAATTTTAACGCCTCGCGTCTTGTCATTACCCTTTCTCGAATACTTGCTCAACAAATAAAATGTCCTATTGATTCTTATAGTTCTTTTCAACTTATAGCAAAAAGAATGGCCATAAAAAATAACATTTTTCTGAAAAATGAAATATTCTGGATTACGAAAGAATTATCAAGGCGTGGTGTTATTGCAGGTAAATACCATGTTGCATCTAATCAGAATAATTACAATCATTTATATATTGAAGAATTAATCGAACCAAAATTATTTCCATTAACTCCTTGCAAAGAGAATTTTTACGAAGCAGACTTTGATATTAACGAAGAGTTAGATGAATTACTTGAGTTGTCTACGAAAAATGATTTGCAATCAATACAAAATTCTTGGGAAGATGTACTTCCTATTTACCCACTAGCCCCAACAAATTAATTAATCAATTCATCAAATTATTGATATTTGTCATTAAATCATGAGTTTTAATTTCTATGTTTTTTTTAGAAGCATTATCAGGATATGGAACTGGCTTACCGATTTTAATTATGACTCTATTAAACATTGGTATACAGTACTTGAATTTAACTAATCTATGAGAATTAATTATTGCTATGGGCAATAATATTTTTTTTGTTTTAGCAGAAATTAAAGCCGCTCCTTTTTTAGGATTGTTTACTCTCCCATTTTTTTGTCTAGTACCATCTATAAAAACTCCAATTATATTGTTTGACAATAATTTATTTGATGCGACTTTTATGGAATTCTTATCCACTACTCCTCTTTTAACTGGATAAGCGCCACAAGCAATAATTATTTGAGAGAGAATAGGTATCTTAAAAAGTTCTGCTTTTGCCATGAATGATACTTTAACTCCCAAGGCATGCCCCAAAAAAGGAGGATCCATTAATGACCCATGATTAGCGACAATGATAAAAGATTCATGTTTAGGAATATTCTCTAGTCCCAATACAGTTCCTCTAAACACAAATCTAAAAATAGGGAAAACAAAAAGAAAACTTACAAGTTTATATATTATTTTTTCCATTAAGTATTTATTCATTTTCAGTAAGACAGAGTTTCTGAAGATGATACTTGACTTATTTTGACATCCTTTAGATGTCGCTTAGCAATGCCACCTAAAACATTAGAGGGGCCAATCTCAACTATATGTAAATCACCTCTTTGATTCATTACATCCATTGTCTCGCGCCATCTTACTCCATTACACATTTGATCTTTTAACTTTGCTTTTAACTCTGTGGGGTCTTGCGATAAAAATGGATTTGAATTTGAGATAACAGGATAAGAAGGCTTATCAAAAAGAACTTTCTCTAAATATTCAGAAAATTTATCTGAAGGATTACTCATGAAATTTGAATGAAAGGCTCCTGAAACTTTCAAATGAATAAATCTCTTACAATTCAGCTGCGAAGAAATTTGATCCAAGGCCTTTTTTGTACCAGACAAAACAACCTGAGAGGAACTATTATCATTTGCAATATAAGTATCTTCTGTCTTTGCAACTAGCGTTTCCAATTCATTTCGATCAAAATTAATAACTGCTGCCATTGCGCCTTGAGTTGCAGTTGACATTAATTCAGATCTTACTTTTATTAGCGAAACACAATTCTCAAATGATAAAACATTTGCAGCATACAATGCAGTTATCTCACCTAAACTATGACCAGCAATAAAATCAGGTTCATATCCTTTCTGTTTAAGAATATCGAGCAAAATTGATTCAACCAGAAACAAGCAAATTTGGGTATTTTTTGTATTGTTTAAGTCAAATTCAAAATCATTTTCTTGAGGATTATTCTCACAAATGCTAAATAAATCTTTTTTAAATAAATCTGATGCAAAATCAAATCTTTTCTTTGCATCATCAAGTTTGATAACACTCTTTCCCATCCCAAGTTTTTGTGAACCTTGGCCAGGAAATACCCACGCTACATTCATACTGAATTTTGTAATAATTTTAACCCCACCTAAATAGGGCTGCACCCCAACTTAACCCAGCACCGAAACCACTAGTCACAATTAGATCATTTTGTTTAATTTTCTTATTTCTTACTGATTCATCAATGATTAATGGAATTGTCGCAGCAGAAGTATTCCCATAGTGACTTAAATTACTCAAAACTTTTTGGCTAGGAACTTTAATCCTTTCCCCAACTGCATCTAAAATTCTTTGATTGGCTTGATGTAATATGACCCAATCTAATTCCTTTGAATCATTATTGGTTTCTTTGAGAAGTTGTTTTATGATCTGAGGCACCTCTCTTACTGCAAATTTATATACTTCTTGGCCATTCATACTGATATTTGAGAAATATCCTTTACTGTAATTAATATCATCCACAATTTTTTCTTTTTTTGTATCACTGCTAAGATTCAAGAAAGAACCTCTCAAACCATCAGTTTGCATTCTAAACCCATATAAATTATCTTGTTCTGTTGAGGATTCAATAGCTATTGCCCCTGCTCCATCTCCAAAAAGTATACAGCTACCCCTATCATTCCAATCAACATAACTAGACAACTGATCTGAACCAATAATCAAAGCTCTTTTATAGTTACCATTTTTTAAATATTGTGTAGCCGTTATAAGAGCAAAAAGAAACCCACTGCAGGCTGCAGTTAAATCAAAAGAAACTGCGTTTTTTGCACCTAACTTTGCTTGAATACTTGGAGCCGAACCAAATAAATCATGAGGTGTTGATGTTGCAAGTAAAATTAAGTCAATAGAATCAGGAGACCACCCACACATTTCAATTGCTGAGAAAGCTGCTTTATATCCCATCTCCGAAACATTATCGCTATTTTCGGCTATTCTTCTATTTGATATACCTGTTCTTGTTTTTATCCAATCATCACTTGTATCTACAATCCTACTAATATTTTCATTCGTCAAAATTTGATTAGGTACATAACTACCACACCCTCTAAAAGTTATTCCTATCTGTTGCATCTTTGTTTCGTTCAAGGAGATTCTTAATTGCTTATATTAGTCAAACATAAATTAGACCAAATATGTTAAGAATTTAAAACTGAAAGTGTTGTTAACTGATTGAGATGATCCATAACATCATGAGTAACTGCAGAATGTGCAAGTCGTAAAGCGCTAACTACTGATAAAGATTTACTACTGCCATGACCGATCACACAAATTCCATTTACACCTAGTAATAAAGCCCCTCCATGTTCTGCATGATCTAACCTTTTCTTAATTCTTATTAAGTTACTTTTTAAAAACGCAGATCCTACTTTACCTCTTCGACCTCTAGGCAATTCAGCTCTAAGAATATCTAATAAAACGCCTCCAACAGATTCCAAAAATTTCAGTAAAACGTTACCAGTAAACCCATCACAAACTACGACGTCAAATTCCCCAGTGAGAACATCTCTACCTTCACAGTTACCTTTGAAATGCAAAGTATTCTCATTATCTAATAATTGAAATGCTTTTAAGGACATTTCATTACCTTTGCAGTCTTCTTCTCCTATATTCAATAAGCCAATTTTTGGCTTTTTAATTTGTAAAACATCTTTTGCGTAAATATTTCCTAATAATGCAAATTGGTGCAAATAAGAAGGTTTGCAATCAGTATTAGCTCCAACATCAAGCACCAATACTGGTCTACTTTGATCACGTGTTGGGAACAATGCTCCGATAGCAGGACGCTCGATACCCTTTAATCTACCTATTCTAAAAATTGCTGAAGCCATTAATGCTCCTGAATTGCCTGCAGAATAAACAGCCTGCGCCTTATTATCTTTCACTAGATTCATTGCAATATTAACACTTGCATTTTTTCTTTTCCTCACAGCTGTTGCCTCTTCATTCATACCTATTGGAGGCCCACTTTCAATTAATTCAAAACGATTATTGTTTATTTCTGCTTCCATTTGTTCTCTCAACCCAAACTTCTCAGCTGCACTGTAAATCTTACCAATTTCTCCAACAAATTTAATATTTATTGGGAATCTTGAAATAGCATCTATACATCCCTCAAGAATTGGCCCTGGTGCATGATCTCCCCCCATTCCATCAACTGCGATCCAAATTCTCTTAGCATTTGATTCGTGATATGAATCATTATTAGACTCATCATTACTTTGTAGTCTTTTTAGGGGATCAAAAACTAATGGCTGAAGTGTATTTTTAGCTATTGATCCTGCAGATGAAACTACACTGCTCGCCGTATTGACCACAGATTCTGCACTTGAAACAACATTACCTGCAACATTACCTGCAACATTACTCGCTGTATTAACTACAGATCCTGCACTTGAAACAA
>MDSZ01171152.1_pt1 | contig 18434 bp, 16 predicted proteins | sample 811201 | NCBI WGS metagenome assembly MDSZ01 (sample SAMN05326647, study PRJNA326480) | marine metagenome | isolation source: seawater | place: Indian Ocean: North | collected 2010
AATAAGGGGCCATAGCTCAGCTGGTAGAGCACCTGCATGGCATGCAGGGGGTCAGGAGTTCGAATCTCCTTGGCTCCACTTTTTTTACTCTTCATATCAAGTTTTTTCAGGTCTCTATAAGTAACAATATAAATTCTGTCAATACTTGGCCAAGCTTAATTATGCGATTACGCTTTCTAAAAGCTCTTCAGAAATTATTATTTTTTAATAAAAAATCTCAAACATTCAAATTATTAAATATTTTTAATCATTATGTTTTCAAAACTATTAAGTATTAATATCAAAATATGGTAATTAATTTACATTTTGATATCTCCTGCAGAAGTTATTCAAATTTTAGAAGAAATTGCTAGGTCGGAAGATAGCACAATTTCATTAGATAAAAATTCTATGATTCTAAATGGTGATTATAATTTTGACTCTATGGCTCTTGTTCAATTGTGTATTTCTCTTGAAGAAAAATCAAACAAATTTGGTTTCGATTTTGATTGGACCTCTGAAAAAGCAATGTCATCAATGAATAGTATTTTTAGAACGCCATTAACAATATGTAATGAGTTTAATAAACAATTACTAAATGCAAAAGCAAAATGATTATTGTTACTGGTGGTACATCCGGGATAGGTTATGAAATAACATGCTCTTTAAGAAAGAAGGGAGAAAAAGTAATAACAATATCCAGAAGAAAAAATGATTTAGATAAAGATCATATTAGCTGTGATTTATCAGATTATGGATCTCTTAAAAAAGCATATAAATTAATTTCTTCTATGAATGAAAAAGTTTATGCTTTGATAAATTGCGCTGGAATAGCATCTATGAATCTTGCATTAACCACTCCGCCTGAAATAACAAAAAATATCATTAATACAAATTTGATTGGAACAATATTTGCGAATCAAGTATTTACTCCTTTAATTCTTAAAGCTAAAGCTGGTGGAAGAATTATTAATTTTTCTACAATAGCTGTTTCTATAGGTCTTAAAGGTGAATCTATATATTGTGCATCGAAAGCAGGTGTCGAGACTTTCTCAAGAGTTTATGCAAATGAGCTCTCTGCGTTTGATATTACGGTTAATTGTATAGCTCCTGGTCCAATTAGGACTGAATTATTAAAGGGTGTTAATGATCGGCAGATAAAATCAATTATTGAGAGACAGATAATCAAAAAAGAAATGAAAATAAATAACGTTTTTGAAATGGTAACTCTTTTATTAAATGAAAATTCTTCGAATCTTACAGGACAAGTTCTTCATATTGGTGGCGTCTAATGCTAATAAATCAATTGTCAAAAATTTGGGAAGATGAATCAAAGCCTTTTTATATTGATAAAAAAAATACACTAAGATATACAGATATTAAGAATATAGAAGTAATTGGTCTTGAAAATTTAAAGAAGGGGGATGTAGTTGCTTTAATTGGTGATTTTGATCCTAAAAGCATAGCAACTTTATTGCGATTAATAGATTTAGATTGCATAGTTGTTCCCTTAACTGAGGAGACAAAAAATCAACATGATTATTTCTTAAAAGAATCAAAAGCTCAATTTGTTTTTAATAGAAATAAAATGATTAGAACAATAAATAAGCAAAAAATTAAACATCCATTTCTTGATAAATTAAGAGATGATGGCAATCCAGGATTAATTTTATTTACTACTGGTACAACTGGGAATCCAAAAGCAATATTACATGATTTTGTCCCCTTCATTAGCAGGTATAAAACACCTAGACCACCATTAAAGGCACTATCATTTCTTTTGTTTGATCATATAGGTGGGATAAATACACTTTTACATATGTTGTTTAATAAAGGATCAGTAGTTGCAGTAAAGAACAGGAATGTACAAAATATAATCAATCTTTGCAATCAATATGATATTGAGCTTTTACCAACAACCCCAACTTTTTTGCGGATGCTTAGTCTATTTCCAAACATAACAGAAGTATTTCCTAAAAGTATAAAAATAATTTCTTATGGTACAGAAAGATTAGATCAACCTACGCTAGATTTCCTTTGTAAAAGTTTTCCTTTTGTTGATTTTAGGCAGACTTATGGAATGTCTGAATTGGGCATCTTAAGAGTCAAATCTAGAAATAGGAATTCTCTTTTTATGAAAATTGGAGGAGAAGGTGTGGAATGGAAAGTTATAGATAATATTTTGTATATAAAAGCAGCAAATCGTATGATTGGCTATCTAAATGCTAAAAGTCCTTTTAATGCAGAGGGATGGTATTGCACTAAAGATATAGTTGATAAAGAAAATGATTACATTAAAGTGGTGGGAAGAGAAAGCGATGTTATCAACGTAGGAGGTTTAAAATTCATGCCCTCTGAGGTTGAGAAAGTTTGTTTAGAGTTTGATGGAGTTATACATGCTAAAGCTATTGGCAAAGAGAATCCAATTACCGGACAACATGTAGAATTAATTCTAGAGAATTCAGAAAACGGTTTTAATAAAGTGATTTTTGCAAGTTTTCTTAAAGAAAAATTGCCAAAACATATGGTCCCATTGAGAATTTTATATGAGAAAATTAACCTATCGCATAGATTCAAAAAATTATAATTTTTATAATTTAAAAAATAATGTCAATTTTTAAAAATGGAATCTTAATAGTTGCTCATCCCGATGATGAATCTTTATTTTTTAGTTCAATTTTAAGCGAGATTTCAACTATTATTTTTTGTTTTGGTCAAATTCCTGGAGAGGAAATTATATCTAATGGTAGAAAAAAGGCAGTTGATGAATTTCCCTTTAAAGATGTAAATATTATTAATTTAAATATTCCTCAATCTAAATCTAGTAAAAAACCTTTAAGTTGGCTTTCTCTTAAAGATAATAAGTATGGTGTTGAAGGGGGTTATAATCATATAAATTATAAAAATAATTATATTACTCTCAAAAAAAAATTAAATAAATTGATAACTTCTGAAAGTAATGTTATCACTCATAATCCTTGGGGGGAATATGGAAATAGTGAACATATTCAAGTTTTCAAAATTATTTTTAATATTGCTAAAGAAAAAAATATAAAAATGCTTGTAAGCAGTTATTTTAGTAATTTATCGATTTCATATGCAAAAAGAAAGCAACATTTTCTAAAAAGCGAAAGTTATTTTATGGAAACAAACCAAAATCTTCATACTGTTTTAAAAAAAAATTATTTAAAGAATAGATGTTGGACTTGGTTTAATGAATATAAATTACCTTTAAATGAGACTTTCTATAAGATTGATTTGTCAAAAGATGTTAATTCTAATTCTTCTAATAGGAATCTAAATTTTCTTTTTAATTATATTGAATTCAGAAATCCAATTTCTCAATACATAAGAGATGTTTTAAAACAAATTATTCCAGATTTTTTAAAGAATTTATATAGGCAAAAAAGATAATAATTTCTAAATTTTATTGCAAATGAAAATTGTATTAATAAATAATAGAAATAGACTAGAAAATGTTTTAAATTTTCTTAAAATTGGATTTAATTGGTCTAATGAAAAAAAAGATAAAATTAAAGATTATTTAATAAAAGAGAATAAAACTTATAAAAATTATGGATATTATCTCTTGGACAATAGTACAATTTTTGGAGCATTCTTATTATTTGAGCAAGGTAATATTTTTTATAATAATAAACATTTAAAAATTCTAAATATATCGAGCTGGTATGTAGCCCCAAGTCATAGAGGTGTTTTGCCATTTATAATGTTGAAAAGTCTTGTTAAAAATAATAAAAATTCAATAATTACAAATTTAACGGCAACCAAAAATGTTCAAAAGATCTTAAATTCTTTTGGATTCAAGCAAAATAATACATTTAATCTTAGATTTAATATTATTGATATATTTATTAGGAATTTCATAAAAACTAGAAAATTAGAAAAAATAATTGAGTTAAAACAAAATTTAAATAATATAGGAACCAGAAAATTATATTCATATAAAAATCTAAACGTAACTAATTTAAAAATTGATAGTTTTGAATTATCAATAATTTATTCAGAGGTTTTAAGGGAAAAGAAAATATTTTTATTTAATATAAAATTTAAAATTATAAGAATTCTATGGACATCAGATCATAATATCTTTAGTAAATATTTTTTCCAGGTGATTTTATTTATTTTAATAAAAAAGAAAATTTTTTTCGCTACAACTCATTGTAAAATTTCAGATCGATTTAATTATCTAAGAACATTAGATCATCATTATATTTTATGTCCTGAGTATTATGAAACTAATGGAAATTTTTCAGGGATAGCTATTGGTAGCGAACTAAATATAATTTAAAAAATTATATCTTTTAAAATCCTTTAAATAAAAGAAAGATTAGCTGGAGTTTTTCTTTAGTTGTCAAATAAAGAGATATTTAAAACACAATAAAAGATAATAAAGTGAGAAATTTTATCTTGAATTGTTAATATTGTTATCTGTACGAGCAGCCCTGCGAGCAAATTGCCGATAACACCTGCAAAACCATGATATAGCTTAGTTGATGATCTGCATGGCATGCAGGGGGTTAGCGATTCGAGTCCGCTTAGCTCTATCAAGCTTTCTCATAGTCTTCTGAACTAAATAAACCATCTTTAAATCTGAGATAGAGTACATTTTCTTTAAAAAATATAAATCTTTTTAACTCTCTATCAGATAATTGATCCTTACATAATTTCATAGACCAAATTCTAATTTTTTCATTATCAGGAGTAAAAATAAATGCACCTGGGAAAGGACGAGAGCATGACCGAACAACATTAAATGCATATTGGGATGACATTGATTGAATTAAAACTCCATCTTTTTCTGATAATTTCGGAAAATTTAAGAATGTATGATTACATTGTTCACGAAGAACCAAATTATTTTTAGATAATTCTTCAAGCAATTTTACTGAAGATTCTTTTATATGGTTAAGCGCTTTTGCAATTACTTTATCAATATATTCATTATCTTCTATTTCAATTTCCTTAGTATCAAATATCTTTCCATCGTCAATTCCATTATTATATTGAAAACAATTATGAAAAATACTCTTTAATCCAATCCTTATACTCCAATTTATAGGAGATCTTCCCCTCCCATTAGGGAACTCAAATCCAGAACCATGCCATCCAAAAATTCCATAATTTACTGATTCAAGAATTTTCCCAGGAATTAATCTTTGCCATCCTGTACATAAACCAACATCAAAATTATTTTTTATAAAGAAATTTATATCTTCTGTATCAGATAAGCTATATGATTTTGGTTTAAAAACTTTTATTTTATTTTCCATAGCGAAATCAATAAGACTATTTTCAGCTCCAGAAATATTTGATTTTTTTAATAAATTTGAATCTAGAGTTACTAATGTGTGAGGTTTAAAATCTTTCCGAATAAGATACTGAAGCAGTAATTTAGTTGTATACTTATTTCCAAATAATACTAATTTCATAATTTTTTGAGATTACAAAAATAATTTACTATAAATTTTTGTCTCAGTTTTAAATGTTAATTTGAGCTGATCGAGATGCTCATCCGCTAATAATTTAAAATTCTCTTTTGCTTGATATCCATCATTACTCCATTCATCTGGATGTAATAGAATCTGGATCTTTTTAAAATCATAATTATCAATTGGGTTTCCATAAGGGAAGCAATGTTTACTATCTGCTAGATATTTAATATTTTTGGGAGAATCTGAAAGTTCAAAAAAACTTTTACCATACATATTTATTAATCCCTCTATGTAGTCATCTCTTTTCTCGAGTACCCATCTGGGCGGTCTGTGGTAACTAAATCTATCAATTTTTTTATTTATTGCAAAATTTAATATCTCAGTCTGTTTTATTAACTCTTTTCTCAAAACATACCAATTATTTTCTTCTAGATTAGAAACATAAAAATGAAGACCCACGTTATGCCCTAAACACAATATCTCATTAATTATTTTTCTATTAATTGTAGACAAAACATTATAAGCATTTGAACGAACTTGAAATAAATAAGAACTAGAAATATTCTCGTAGTTTTCTATTTTTGCAATTTCTAGTGCCCTTTTGGGACTGAATTCTACATCATGTCTAAGTAAAACATAAGAATTAATTCCTTCGATATTAGCAAAATCACAAAATTTATCTTTATATTTTTTCAATATTTTGGAATAGGCTTTATATGAAAATTGATGATTTATCATACAAAAAATTCACTTTTTATCTATTAATAATTTACATAAGATATTGTTTAAAATATAATAAATTAATATAAATCAATATGTTAAATTTGGACTCAAAAAAAATCTTCAACTAGATATATTCACTTTATTAATATTTAGACTTAAAAAGAATTTACTATTAATTAACCCCGATTGACTTATTAATTGTAAAATTTTTTTTATAATGATTTAAGACTTTATATTTAATTTAAAGCTTTTAATTAACTAATTATATTTCGTATTTCTTTTGTTTCTGCTATTTTTGCTCAAGAGTTTAAAATCTTCTTTCTTCACCTAATCTTATTTTTAATAGAAGGTCTATTAATTGAAAAATAAATAGTCATTATTATTGTGTTTAGGACACTTGGGTAGAAGATCATTTTTACAATAAAAATATCAATTTTCAAGATTTATTGTCTTTAAGAGTTTTAAAATATATGCGTAATTTTTGTAAGTTTTATCCATTTATCCCAATAATTAATAAACTCTTTGCTTAAAAAACTTTTTTTATTTAGTTATTATAATTAAAAATGAGCTTGATAATCTTGGAAAAAAAATTGAAATAATTATAAAAATAAGATTTTTAAATTTTGTAATTAATTTTCCTTTAGCAAAGAAATCAAAAAATAAAATATTTTTTAGTTTAATACCTAAACGATTACAAATTACTTGAAAATGTTCAGGATAATAAATTTGAGTATGATCATAAAATACATTCAAATTCATATTAAATATTGCCCTTATAAAATTTGTGAAAGAGCTGCCATTTGGAGTTGATATTATTAATAGTCCATCATCTTTTAAATGATTATTTACTAGGTTTTCAATTGCAATTACTGGTGCATTTAAATGTTCAATTACATCAATCAATATAATAATATCAAATGATGTCTTCAATTTCATATTTTCAATATTTTGATTTTCTATAGTAAATCCATATTTATTTGCATATTCAATACTCTCTTTGTCTATATCTACTCCAATTAATTTATTAGCATACTGTAAAAACTGGTAGTGATGCCATTCTTTTTTATTGTTAGGTAAATAGTATTTAACATTCCCTGCACATCCAATATTCAATACATTTTTGTTTGTAATTAATTTTTTTATTAGTTTTATTGGATTATGAATTCTTTTAAGTTTATGTTTAAATTTGATAACTGAAGTTTTCATATTTATATAATGATTAGTTCTTTTAAAAACATTATAAGCAGAAAGTTTTTCTCATATAATTAATAAAGTTGTGTTTGTTAATTATTTCTATTGAGTTTCATAAATTATGTCAGAGATTTTATTTCTTTATAGGATCAGACCAATTGCTGTTAAAAACTATTTTTAGGGTTTTAAAAAGAATTAATATATCTAGAATGATTGAATAATTTTTAATGTAATATAAATCATAGCTTAGTTTAATTTCAGTATCTTTAAAAGAAGCACCATAATTATAATTGACTTGTGCCCAGCCACTAATCCCAGGTTTTATTTTATTTCTTAGGGAATAATAATTAATTTCTTTTAAGTTTTTTTCAAATTCTGGTCGTTCTGGTCTGGGACCAATTAGAGACATCTTGCCTTTCAAAACTAAAAATAGTTGGGGAAGTTCATCAATTCTAAACTTCCTTAAAAAAAATCCAATTCTTGTTACTCTTTGATCATTTGATTGACTCCATCTAGGTCCATCTTTTTCCGCATTAATATTCATAGATCTAATTTTTACTATTTCAAATTCTTTACCATTAAGACCTGTTCTTTTTTGTTTGTATAGCATTGGACCATTATCTTCTATTTTTAGTAAAATAAAAGATAATATTATAATTGGTAGTGTTATTATTATTAAAATTAAAGATGCGATTATGTCAAAAAACCTCTTAATTTTTAATTGAAACTTTATAAGTTTTAATTTTTTAATTAATTGATTACAAGCACTGGAATTCATAAATATCGTAGGTAACCTATATAAATTTTTTTCAGACCAAGTTAAAATATTATCTATTTCTATTTTTCCTTGTGTTTTAATCTTATCTATATTTTTTAATATATTATTTGCTTTTGATTTATTCTGGTAAATAAAATAGTCAATCTTATTTTTATTCATTTCAATCTCTGAATAGTTATATATTTTATAATCATTTGGATTATAAGTTTCATTTAAGGTATCAATTAACTTATTTGAGAAATCGTTATCTCCGCATAAAATTAAATTTCTAACTCTTCTAGAGAAGTATTTAGCGTGAAATATCTTTACTATAAAAAGAACAGAAAAGTTTAAAGAGAAAAATGTTAAATAGACTAATTTATTTTTAAAATACCCAACTGAAATAAATGCTATAAATGTAATTAGAAAAGTTCTTATAAATTCTTTTTTTATAAGTAAATTTTCTTTTTTTGTATCGATTTCAGAATATCTACCAAAAATGTAAGCTAACAGAATGAATAAAAAACTTTTAGTATATATCACAAAGAAATCAACAAAAAATTTAATTTCTTTTGAATAATTTTCTTTATATAAAAAATAAATTATAAAAAAGTCTATTAAACATAAAATAAAAAAATCTTTTTTGTTTTTAAAAAAATTATATTCCATATAATTTTTATAATTAAGATATCTTTTATTAAAACTTATTTATATTATCATTAAACTAAGTCCTTTTATCTATATGTCAGAGAAAATTATAAATATAGAATTAAATGAACTGCCTCCAAAAATATTAAGTGAATTTATCAATATTAGAAAAGATTCAATGCTATCAAAACTATATAAAAATGGATTTTTAAAAATTTATAATACTCTTGCTGATGACGTTCCTAAGAAAAAGCTTTACCCATCGCAAACTTGGGCCTCCTTTAATACTGGAATTAGATTTCAAGAGCATAATTGTTATTGGTATTCTGATCCTATTGATAATAAAAAATTATTATGGAATAAGCTTGTAGAAAAAAATATAAAAGTTGGAGTTTTAGGTAGTCTACATTCCTCAAAATACCCTAAAGATTTATATGAAAATGATTTATATAAATTTTATATTCCTGATTGTTTTAGCGAAAAAACTTTAACTAAACCAAATAACTATAGTTATTTCCAGAAATTAAATTTTCAGTTAGTAGCATCCTCTGCAAGGATTACAAAGATCAAAGATATTTTTTTTACTATTTTAAATCATTTAAAAAGAATTTTAAAAAATCCACAAGATTATGGAATATCCTTTTTTAGTATTAAATTAATTATTAAAAGCATTTTTTGGGCTATTAGATATAAAAATAAGGAATTTCTAAGGATGTGCCAATTCCCTTTATATGCAGATATTTTTTTAAGACTTTTAAAAAAAGATATGCCTGATTATTCTTGTATCTTTTCTAATCATTTAGCTGGCAATATGCATAGGTATTGGTATGCATATAGAACTAGTGATTTCAAGAATAAAAATAGATATTCAGTGAGGTGGATAAAAAGGAATAGAGATTCTTTTTTCAACTCTATGGAATTATTAGATGAATTTTTAATAGAATTATTAAAAATTGAAGACTTTGGGAAATTTTCTATTTTAATAACTTCATCAATGGGGCAAGAGGCTAATCCATCTTTCGATAACTACCAACTCTCAAGTTATGATGGAAAAATTGTAAATATTAAATTATTTCTAGATAAATTTTATAAATATAAAAAGGAAAATAATATTTTTGTCAATTTAATTATTTATAAGCGCAATATGGCTCCTCAATATGGTTTTGAAATTAAAACTTCTGATAAAAAAATTATAGAAAGATTTGCAAAAAATTTACATGAATTTGTATCTTTTTTAGGCTTGCAAAATAAGATAGATGTTATCAAAAATAGTGTAACTGTTACCATTGATCCTGCTGGTGATAATAAGCTGCAAACTACAAAAAGTTTAAAAAAGGTTAATAAAATTTATTCAAAATATGGATTTGTTTTTAATAAGATTAATGATCATCATTCTGGAGCACATTCAGAAATTGGTACTTTAGCAGTAATCAATTCTCCAAAAGATCTTAATAAATTAATTTTGGAAAAAACAATTGATCTTAAGAATTTAAATTATTTATCTTTCAGTGAAATTATTTATAAATATTTTTCTAAAAATAAAGTTTAGATATTTTTTTATTTATATAGAGCTTGAGTTTTGGAAATCATTTTATCAAGATTGAATTTCTCTTTGAAAAACTTTTGGCTATTTAATCCATAATTATAAATTTGTTCAGGATGTTTCAAAAAATAACTTAATTTCTTTGTAAGTTCTTTTGGATCTTGGGTAAATAATAAATCACCATTTAATTTTGGAATTATTGCTTCTGAAATGCCTCCAACATCAGATGCTATAACTGGCTTTCCTAATTGCATAGCTTCGAGAATGCTTTTAGGAAACCCTTCGGATTTTGAGCACAAAATAAATATATGTGATTTTATTAGTTCACTATATACTTCCTGCTGCTCACCTTTAAACGTAATATTTTTTGATAAATTTTTCTTTTTAACTAATATTTTGAGTTCTGGTAGATATTTTCCATCACCGATGATAGTAAGTTTCCAATTATTTATCTTTAAAAATGATAAACCCTGGATAAGCATAAATGGATTTTTGGGTTCATCCATTCTTGATATAGTAATGATTTCTAAACTTTCAATATTAGGTTTATATACTCTTGGCAGGGTTTTATTTTTAAAATTTTTAACACTATTATGAATTACTATTGAATTTTTTTTTGATCCCAGATAGTTTTTTATTGCATAATCATAATCTGAATCACATACATTAACTAATACAGAACAAGAACTATTCAAGAACCTTTCTAAATATTTATAAAATAATTTCCTAATTCCAACTGCTGTTTTAATATGCGACCAGCCGTGAGCTGTAAAAATACATTTTTTTATTAAACCTATTTTGGATAAAAATCGAATAAATACTCCTGCTTTAAATGAATGGGCATGAATTATTGAGGGTTTTATTTTTTTAAAAATAAAAAATAAATTTATTATTGTTTTGATTTCACTTATTAAATTAATTTCTCTTATAAATGAATTAACGGATATAACTTTTATGCCTTTATTCTCTAATATTTTTATAAGAGGTCCATTACCTCCAACAATTACAGTAACTTTATAACCTTTATTTTTCATTTCCTCGGACAAAAGAGTTACATGAGTCTGTGCCCCGCCAAAACAATCTGATCTTGTTATTACATAAACAATATGGAAAAATTCTGGATTAAATCTTAATGCCATTTTTCATACCATGATATAAACATGAGTAAGTTCCATAATTGATAGTGCCATTTTCTTTGTCCAGATTGATGCTCATTCCACATTTTTAAAATAGGTTCTGATTTTAATAAGTCTTGCTTATAAACTTTTTCACTATAAATCAAATCTTCAGCCCACTCTTTAAGAGGACCTTTTAACCAATAATCCATTGGGATACTGAAACCTTTTTTGGGTAAATCAATTAACGAATTTGGTAAGTGGTTAGAAAGTATTTCTCTTAAAGCAAATTTTGTTTTATTGGCTGAAATTTTAAAAGATAATGGTTGCTGCCACATCCATTCAACTAACTTATGATCTAAAAATGGTACTCTTACTTCCAAGCTGGCATCCATACTTGCCCTATCAACTTTTGTAAGTATATCTCCTGGTAAATATGTTAAAGTATCCAATATCATCATGACTTCTCTAAAGTCATTTAATTTAGGCAAATCCTCTTCGTTATCTAATTTTGTTTTAATTTCTTCTGAATATTTTATGAAAGTAGATGGATTACGAATGTGAGACATGAATTGCTTATAAAAATTATAGTTTTTAGAGTATCCAATTATTTCCCCCAATTTTTGAATTCGATCACCAACTCTACTATCGTATTTGTTTAGACTAATTATTCTTATTAATCTATCAACTTTACTTACAGGCATAATCAAAAGTGCTTTTTTAATTATTGGTAAAAAAGCTTTTGGTAATTTTTGAATTAATTGATTGATTTTGTACCCTTGTCCATATCTGTCATAACCACCAAAAACTTCATCACCGCCATCACCTGAAATTGCAACAGTAATATCTTTTTTTGCGAATCTACTTAAAATTAATGTGGGTATTTGCGAGGAATCAGCAAATGGTTCATCCCATATGTTAGGTATTTCAGGAATTACTTTAAGTGCATCCTTAGAACTTAAATAGAGTTCATTGTGGTTAGTTCCTAGGTAAGAAGAAATTTTCTTTGCGTTTTTTGCTTCATTAAAGTCTGATTTATTGAAACCAATAGTGAATGTATTTATTGGTTTACTTGATTGTTTTTGCATCAGAGCAACAATAGTAGATGAATCTATTCCCCCTGATAAAAATGCTCCTATAGGCACATCAGAATCCATTCTTAAGTTTATAGATTCACATAATTTTTTTTCTAATTTTCTAGTCCTTTCGTAAAAAGAAATATTTTTTATATTATTTTTCTCTTTTTCGGCTATTTCTTGAATGTTCCAATAAGATTTTTCATTTATAATTGTCATTTTTTCATAGTCAAATTCTAAGAAAGTACCAGGTTGGACTTTATATACTTTTTTAAAAATTGAATTTGGCGCAGGAATATATCCAAAACGTAGAAATGAACATAACACTTCATTTTCAATTTTTGGTTCCCATTCTGGATGTACATAAAATGATTTTAATTCTGAACCGAAGATAAATAAATTGTTGAATAAAGAGTAATATAATGGCTTTTCCCCAAATCTATCCCTTGCCAAAAATAGTTTTTTTTCATCTTTATCCCAGCATGCAAAAGCAAACATACCATTTATTTTTTCAAGAGATTCTTTAATCCCAAAATACTGAATAGAAGATATTAATGTTTCAGTATCAGAATTACCTCTCCATGGATAACCAATATTATTTTTTTCTATTAATTTTCTTATTGCCTTATGATTATATATTTCACCATTAAAAGTTAATACATATCTATTATTTAAACTAAACATTGGTTGATGGCCTGCAGAAGACAAATCAATAATTGATAATCTCCTGTGAGCCATCCCTATTCCATTTTTTTTATCAATCCAAATTCCAGAATCATCAGGACCTCTATGAGCTATTTGGGAAGACATTTTTAATAAAGTATCTTCTTCTAATTTGTTTTTTTTAGTTAGATACCCTACAAATCCGCACATGATTTTTTAAATTATATTTTTTTTATACCAGTTTAAATAACAAATTATTGCCCAAATTATAGATTGATAATTTTCTCCATTAATTTGTTTTTCCCACAACATTAGAATATTTTTTGAATTTAATCCACAACTTTCTAAATCACTAGGTAGCAATAAACTCTCAATCCAATCTCTTAATTCATTTCTAAACCATTTATTTAGAGGCATTCCAAAACCTTTTTTTTGCCTCATATAATATGATTTTGGAATGTACCTACTTAGAATATCCTTCAAGATTAATTTCCCTTGATCTTGGTAAGGTGAAAATTTTGTTTTTAAAGGTAGTTTCCAACTCAACTCTACCAAATTACTTGTTAGGAGCGGAACTCTTGTTTCTAAAGATACTGCCATGCTTGCTCTATCCACTTTTGTTAAGATATCGTCTTGAAGATAATTAATTTGATCTAGTAGCATCATCTCATCTGCCCATGAAATATCTTTAAGATCATTTTCTTCAGCAATTATTTCAAATGGAAGAAATTCAGAATTTAGGATTTCTTTTGGGTTTTTATATATTGAAAGCAATTCTTCGTAAATATTTTCTCTATTTGTCTTCAAATAATAAGCAAATCGTTTTATCCTATAATCTAAATTTTCACTATTTGAAAATTTTGAAAAAGTTATTTGATCAACAAATTTGTTCCAGAAAATGCTGGGAATTGAATAAATTATTTTTGATAAAAAAGTAGAACCTTTTTGACTTAATATTTTTTTTGTATTTTCTATTCTTTTCGCCCAATAATATCTAGGATATCCCCCAAACAATTCATCACCACCATCACCTGAAAGACATACTTTGACTGATTCCCTAGCAAATTTTGAAATTAAATAGGTAGGTATATAACTATTATCAGCGAATGGTTCGTCAAATGTATTAATAATTTCAGGTATTGAAGAAATTAATTCTTTTGGGGTTAAAATTATCTCATTATGATCTGTTCCTAAATAATTAGCTATATCGGCAGCATATTTAGACTCATCGTGCGATTTTTCACTGAAGCCAAGTGAAAATGTTTTTATAGATTTTGAGCTTTCTGATTGCATTAATGAACAAACAATAGAGGAATCTATACCCCCAGAAATAAATGCTCCATAATTGACATCTGATTGGAGGTGGTTTTTAATTGATTTTTTTAATTCAGCCTCTAATAACTCTGAATATTCTCTAAAGCTTATTGAATTATTCCTGATTTTTATTCCTTCATATGCGATTTTTCTATGATCCCAATATTTAAAAAATTTAATATTGGAATTTTTTTTTAAAAGAATTGTACCTGCTTCTAATTGATTTATATTATTTATGATTGTATTTGGAGCTGATGAATTACCGTATCTAAAATAATTTATCAATGAGCATTTATTAATTGTCTTTTTGACCCAAGATAACTTCAAAATAGGTCTTATTTCTGAAGAAAAGGCAAAATTATTGTCTTCATAAATAAAATAAAGTGGTTTAATACCTAACTTATCTCGTGATAACCACAAACTATTTTCTTTATTATTAAAGAATGCAAATGCAAACATTCCAATAAATAATTTAGAAGCCATCTCCACTCCCCATTCAATGCATGCATTTAATACAACTTCAGTATCTGATTCGCCCCTAAATTTATAACCTATATTAATTAAATTTCTTCTGACTTCTAAGTGATTATATATTTCACCATTATAAATTAATACAAAATTTCCACAAACAGATTTCATAGGTTGATTACCTAATTTACTTAATTCAATTATTGATAATCTTGTGTGTCCTAACCAAACAGATTTATCTCTACTTTGCCATGTACCTGATACATCTGGACCTCTATGAGAAATTAATGAGATAAGATCTTGTGGCTTTTCATTTTCGATATCTTTTCCAGTAATTCCTAGAATGCCGCACATTATTTTTCTTCTTTTATAAGATCTTTAAAAATTATCTCATGTTTTATTGCACATTTTTGTATTGGAAATTTTGTTCTAATTTTCTCTCGTGCTTTATGTCCCATTTCTTCTGCAATTTCCGCATTACGTAAAATATAAATAATCTTATTTGCAAAATTATTAATATCTAAAGGATTGATTAGGAAACCATCTACATTATCCTCAATTAATTCTGGAATTCCATCTATTTTACTCGCTATGACTGGTAATCCATGAGCTTGAGCTTCAATAATGGAAGTGGGACATCCTTCATTCCTAATAGATGGCAAAACCATACATTTGCTTTGATTGAAATATTTTCTCAAGTTTTTTTTATATCCCAAAAGGAAAATGTTTTTAGAAAGTTTTTCTTTCATTATTTTTTCACTTAATGTATCCCCAATATCATTTCTTCCTAAAAAGATAAACTTTGCATCTTTTTCTTCTTTTAAAACTTTTTTAATAACATCTATGAAATTTAAATGACCTTTTCTTCTACTAAGATTTGCTACAACCAAAATTAAATTTTTTCTACTTTTATAATCATTTTTTTGATCTGGTAATTTATCAATTCCATTATAAATCACATTAGTTTTTTGAAAATAGTTTTTCCCTATTACTTTATTAATAGTTCTTTGAGTAGCTATTGAATTACAAATATAAAAATCAGTAAGATCTTTAAAAAGGAATTCACTTAATCTGAATAGCCTATCTTGTAAAGTTGAGGTATTAAAGTTTGCTCTTAGACCTACTACAATTTTTCCTATTTTTTGGAACTTATTTAAGACTCTCACCAATATAGCTATTCTAAAGCCAATTAAATAAATAATATCAAAATTATATTTACTAATAATTTTGTATAACTTTATCAAGGAATCTATACCAAAACCTAAAATTTTGATACTCCCTTTATTTCCAAGCATTATGGGTGTTATTCCTTTTTTTAAACAAAATTCTTGGGATGGGCCTTTATTTGAAAAAAATGCTATTTCGTAATTTACATTCTTGTTACTAGAAGATACCATTCTAGATAAACTTTTTTCTGCTCCGCCTATACCTCCATATGTGCTAAAAATAAGCAAAACTTTGATGACTCGTTTTCTTGATTCCAATTTTTAATTTGTTGTAATTAATTTCTTTATTTTTCTTTTCCAGATTTCATCTGAAAACTTATTTTTGGTAATTTTCAAAGATTCACTCATCATTTTTCTTGCATTATTTTCATCTTCTGTAAACAAAATCATATATTCAAGTATTTGATTTTCCAATCTATACAAATCAAGAGTTTTAAGATATTTTTTATGATATGTAGTATTTCCATATTCAAGAATATAGGAATCTCCTACAACAGTACATGTTGGTGCTTTTATTGCAAAAGCATTTTTCTTATTAATTAATTCAGGAATAGTAGCAATATCACTAGCTATTATTGCACAACCAACGGACATTGCCTCTAAAATAACCACGCCAAAACTATCACTTAAAGTAGGGTGAACTAAACATCTACTATTCATCAGATAATTGTTTACTTCTTTTTCTGAAAGGTTTGATTCAATCCAATCTATATTTTTAAAAATATTTAAATTTCCTAGTGATTTTTTTGCTTCATTCAAATCGGTAATGCAAAGAAGTTTTAAATTTTGATTTTTATTTTTTAATAATTTGCTGAAAGCATAAATAACTTCCCTTCCTCCTTTTGTTATGAAACTCTTGGAAACAAAAACAAAATCATATTTTCTCTTTTTATTCAAATCTAAATTGAAATTATTGTTGTAAGGTAAGGGATATATTGTTATACACTTTTTTTCTATCTCTTCCCCAAAATGCAAACCAAAATTTCTTTTTGCCCAATTAGAAAAAGTAATAATACCTTTTAAATTATCTTTAATTAAAATTTCTTTTGCTTTTCTATAATTATTTCTTTGAATATTAATATTAAAATTATGAATTCCAAAAGGAAGATCAATTTCAGCATAATAATTCATCTTTCCTTTATTGAGAGTTTGATGAAGAATCCCTAAGTTTTCATCATCATCTATTTTGATACTGCGAAAACCTTGTAAATTAGTTTTAATTTTATTTTTTAGACGTTGAAAATTATTATTTTCGATTAATTCGTAATTAATATCTAATTCATCACATAAGACTTTTAATTTTGTGGCAAATCTAAACTGACGGGGTCTTTTTGACCCAGAAAAAAAATTAATGACTTTTTTATTCATGATTTATTTATTAATTTTTTTAAAAATATATTCATTGCACCCATGCTTTCTTCCTGCATATGTGTTCCATAAACAAACAAAACCCTTCTTTTCAATAAAGGATATAATTTCATTTGGTTTGGCAACTTCAAAAGGGTATCCTCCTATCCAATCAACTAAATCTGTATAGAATTTCATTCCCCTTGGCCCAATTTGATATCTTTTAAAAGGGTTTTTAAACTTAATAAAGTCTGAAATTAAGAGTATTGATATAAAATAAATTCCAAAAATAATTATTAAAAAAAATTTTAAAATAATATTAACTTTATTGTAAATTATCTTAATTCTTTTCCAATATTTAGAGGCCCATCCTTGATCATTGTAAATGGCAATATATAAAATGCCATTATTTTCAACTAACTCTAATGAATTTGAGATACTTTGCCATAAATCACCTGTATGATGTAATACTCCCCAACTATAAACCAAATCAAATTTACCTAAATTATTTATAAAATTTCTATCTAAAATCGACCCTTGTTTAATAATCCAGTTTTTATTTTTTGGATCAAATTTTTTTTTCAATATCTTAGTGCAATTAACTGAATTTTTATCGTAATCGAAAGAAAGTATTGATTCAAATCCCATTTTTAATGATGCTAAAGAAAATAATCCACTCCCTGATCCGATATCTAAAAAGGAAGATTCCTCAATATTGTCAATATATTTACAAGCTTTTTTTAATGATTCAATTGCTGCATTTATGTTTTTATCATCTAAATCTAATATATAATTGTTCCAATTTTTACCGAAATTAAATCTAAGTTTATTTTTATCCATATTTTTTAATTATTTTAAATTTCTTTAAAAGATTTAAGGAAAAATTTATCAAATTAGGACCCATTATTAACAAAATAGTGCTCACAATAAA
>MDSZ01149051.1_pt1 | contig 18429 bp, 26 predicted proteins | sample 811201 | NCBI WGS metagenome assembly MDSZ01 (sample SAMN05326647, study PRJNA326480) | marine metagenome | isolation source: seawater | place: Indian Ocean: North | collected 2010
AAATTTTAATATATGAAACATTTAGAAGATACTCCATTAAAAATTTGTGATAAAAATGATGAAAATTATTGTGCATACGTTGACACGGATTCAAACTACTTTAATGCTGAACCTATACTTTTACATTTATTTCCTAATTTTGAAAGTTTATCTAATAAAGAAAAAGATAGTAAATTGGAAAAAGTCGCTTTAGCGTATCAAGATATTATTTCTGAGGATTATGATAGATTAGCTAAAGAATGTTTTAATGTTAATTCACATAGACTTGAAATGAAAACTGAGTGTGTTATCAGATCAGCTTATTTTAGAGCTCCAAGACGATATGCACAATGGATTACTAAACAAGAGGGGATTAATAAAGAAATTTTAGATATAAAAGGTTTAGAATTTATGAAAGCAAATTTTCCTCCTATATTAGGTGATTTTTTTAATAAAATATTAGAGCAAGTATTGAAAGGGGAAACTAAAGAAAATATATTAGGCCAAATTAAAGAATTTAAAACCCAAATTTTAAGTGGAAAGATACCAGTTGCTAAATTAGGTAATCCTACAGCAGTTAAAAAATTAAAAAAATATACTGGTAAAAGTAGTAGAGCAGGAGAAATATTTACTGAAATACTAAAAGGAGCACCAGCTCCAGTTCGTGCTGCTATTCGTTATAATGATTTATTAAAATTATGGCAATTAGACAAAAAATATAATCAAATAACAATGGCTGATAAAATTAAATGGATTTATTTAAAAGATAATCCTTATAAAATAGAAGCACTTGCTTTTTTAGATTATGATATGCCTAATAAGATTAAAGATTTTTTAGATAGATATGCTAATAAAGAGAAAGTATTTGAGTCTATTTTGTTAAATAAGTTAGAAGGATTTTTTAGTGATCTAGGTTGGTCATTAGATTTAAATCCTCATATAAATTCACTAAGTTCCTTTGAGATCTAAAATAAATTACGTATATTGTAGCTATGGTAAGTAAAAGTCAATTAACAAGTATTATTTCAAAATATTATTTAAATGGTTTAAATAATCAAGTTAAGTGGAGAATTAAGGATTCAAAATTAACAATCTATGCAGGAGAATCAGGTAGAGTTTGTAAAGTTGAATTAGATAATTTCCCATTAGAAGATTCGGAATTAGGAGTATTTGATACTAATAAACTAAATAAATTAATTTCTATTACTAATGGTGACTTAATTTTATCATTAGAAAAAACAAAATCAATATTTACAAAATTATTTATTCAGGATTCTAATTTTAATTTAACATATTCATTAGCAGATATTCTAATATTGGGTAAAAATACATACTATGATGATCCTGATGAATTTTGTATTGAATTAGAACTAACACCTGATGATATAGATAATTTAATTAAAGCAAAAAATGCTTTAACAGATATAAATAAAATGAAAATTACTACAACAAAAGACTTTGATAGTAATAACGTTTGTGAATTTATATTTGGTGATAATGATGATTATTCAAATAAAATTACATTCCAAATGATGGGAAACATTAGTGATAGTGGTGTTGATATTCCATTTGATTCTGATATATTTAAAGATATTTTAAATTCAAATAAAGATATGGATAGAGGTACTTTAAAGTTATCAAATGTAGGAATGCTTAAATTAAATTTTGAATCAGAAAATATTAAAAGTGAATATTTTGTTGCGAGAAACGAATAATTCATATATGTATAATAAACACAACATTGTAGCTAGGGCACAAGTTATGTTTTATGTTTAACCGAGTTAGCTTAGGCGCTCACAATAATTAATGATATGAGTACATTAGATTTTATTGAAAGGCACATAAGTCCTTTCGACATTTTATTTAGAAACCTTTATAACGCTGAGTCGCAATTCGCACCAGCATTAAATTCCAAACAACCACATCCCGTTAATATAGTTCATGATGATGCTGGACTTCATTTTGAAGTTGCCTGTACAGGTCTTACTAAAAAAGAAGTTGACATCAATATTGAAGGGGATGTATTAAAAATCGCTTATAAAAAACCAGAAGAAAAATTCCATGAAGGAACTATCTATAATGGTTTATCAAAAAAGTCATTTAATTTAGGATATAAGATAGCTCCTAAATTTGATTTAAGCAAAACTGAAGCTAAATTAGAAAATGGATTATTAGAAATTTTTATTCCAATTGCTGAAGAAGCTAAAGCAAAGTCTATCAAGATCAAGTAAGTTTTTATTGAAAAAACGTGTCCTAGCCAATGTTTTTTTGTATATTGTGGTCGAATTAAATAATAAGTTATATGGCTAATAAATCAAGATCCTTAACAACTATATCAGATCCAAGTTTAGACCCTTATTTTATTACTAAGGATGACCACTGTTATACTGTTAACATTAAAATAGAATCCGACAAAGATCACTTTAGATCTAAGGGTAAAAGTAAAAGTTACTCTAAATCTATTTCTTATCATGCTAGATTTGATCAAGCATTGAAATGGGTTAGTGATGAACAATTACATATTAAGAAAAAGTTAAATTTAAATGAATATTTAACTGAATTTACAAACATTAGAAATAAAATTAAAGAATACACAGATGGAATTAGAGGCATTATTTGACGCAGTTATCGTTAAACCATTTGAGTCCGAAGAGACTACTTATGGAAATATTATTGTACCAGATTTAGGTAAAGAAAAAAATGAATTTGGTGAAATTGTTGCTGTTGGTCCTGGTAAACCAACAATTAGTGGTGCATTTATCCCTACTAAATTAAAATTAGGAGATAAAGTAGTATTACCAACAATGGGTTTTACAAAATTACCTTATAATGGGGAAGAATATTATGTAGGTCCTGAAAACCAAATATTAGCAAGAGTTAACCCATCTTCAAATATTGGAGAAGTGTTAGCAGAAACAGAAGTAACAGAAGAAGATATTGAAAATATAAAAGATTTATCAAATGAATAAACAAGTAGAATTCGGCTCAACAGCCAGAGAAAATTTAGTAAAAGGAATTGATATATTAGCTAATGCTGTAGTATCAACTTTAGGACCTAATGGTAGAAATGTTGTTATTGCTAGTGACCAAGGGGTTCCTCAATCAACAAAAGATGGAGTTACAGTAGCTAAATCAATAACATTAAAAGAACCTAATCAAGAATTAGGGGTACAATTAGTAAAACAAGCTGCTATTAAAACAGCTGAAAAAGCAGGTGATGGTACAACTACATCAACATTGTTAGCTAGTAGAATGATAAAAGGAGGTTTAGACGCATTAAATAATAATGAAAATGCAGTACAAATTAAGAGAGATATAGATTCTACTGTTAGTGAAGTTATTAAGACATTAAAAAAGAATATATCTGAAGACATTTCAGGTGAAGAACAATTAGAACAAATTGCTACTATATCATCTAATAATGATGAAGAAGTAGGAAAGCTCATTGCTACGGCAATAGATAAAGTTGGAATGGAGGGGGTTGTTCATATAGAAGAATCACGAACCGGTGAAACATATTTAGAAACTGTTGAAGGGTTGCAGTTCGATAGAGGGTATAAATCACCATATTTTGTTACTAATAATAGCAATATGACTTCTACATTAGAAAATCCCCTTGTTCTAATTGCTGATCAAAAAATTACTCAAGTAAAAGAATTATTACCAATTTTAGAAGCGGTATCAGCACAAGCAAAATCACTATTAATAATAGCTGAAGATATAGATAATGAAGCTTTAGCAACTCTTATTGTAAACAAGATGAGAGGTACTATGAAAGTATGTGCTGTAAAAGCTCCTGATTTTGGAGATAGAAGAAAATTAGTTCTTGAGGATATAGCTATAACAACTGGTGGAAAAGTTTTTGATAAACAAAAAGGAATGAAGCTTGATAAATTTAGTTGGGATTGGTTTGGTGAAGCAAGAACAGTAACAGTAGAGAAAGAAAAAACAACTATTGTTGATGGAAAAGGAAATGTTGATGCTATTGAATCACGTGTTGAAGAGTTACAAAAACAAATTGAAAAAGCAGAAACACCATTTGAAATCGAAAAACTACAAGAAAGATTAGCTAAATTTGTAGGTGGTGTTGCCATTATTCATGTAGGAGGTAATACTGAAACTGAAATGAAAGAAAAGAAAGATAGAGTTGATGATGCACTTCATGCTACAAAAGCTGCAATTGAAGAAGGTATAGTACCAGGAGGTGGAACGGCTTTATTATACGCTTCATCAGGTTTAGAAGTTAAATCAACTGGAGCGGCAATTGTTAAGGCTGCCTGTGCTAAACCATTCAACCAAATTTTAGTTAATGCAGGTTACGATGAAGTTAAAGGACAAATATTAGCTGATGGAATGGTTAATTCTGGAAATGATGGTTGGTTAGGTTATGATATCAAAACTGATAATACTGTTGATATGAAAGAGGCAGGAATTATTGATCCAACTAAAGTAGTAAGACTAGCTTTAGAAAATGCTGCTTCAGTAGCTGGGACAGTTTTACTTACAGAATGTACTGTTGTAAATGAAATAGATGAAGAAAATAATCAACCACAAATAGATCCATCAATGATGGGGATGATGTAAAATACTTTCGTATATTATGGCCAAGACAAAAATTGAAGAAAAAAATATATTAATTGCACGTAGAGTTCCTCCTGGTGATAAATGGAGATTAGTTGCTAATGAACCTGATGGACCTGTACATAAATCATTAACTGATACATTAGAAGCTTATATGATTAAAACAGGTTTTAAAGGTAATTATAGATTAGAACCTCTAAAAAGCAATTTATATGCAATTGATTCTAAAGAAACAGAAGTAATACCTGAACCAGAAAAGAAATATTCAATATATGGCGAATACGGAGCATAGTTTATTAGTAGAAAAATACAGACCAAATAAATTAGAAAACTATGTTGGGAATAAGAATATTAAAAAATCGATATCCAAATATTTAGATCAAAATGATATCCAAAACCTAATATTCTATGGGCCAGCTGGTACTGGAAAAACTACATTAGCTAAATTAATTACTAAAAATTTAGATTGTGATTCTCTCTATATTAATGCTTCTGATGAACGTGGTATTGAAACTATTAGAGATAAAGTATCTGGTTTTGCAAGTGTTGCTTCTTTTAAACCACTTAAAGTAGTTATTTTAGATGAGGCTGATTTTCTTACTATACAAGCACAAGCATCTCTTAGAAATATAATAGAAACATTTTCACGTACAACAAGATTTATTTTAACTTGTAATTATGTAGAACGTATTATTGATCCTTTACAATCTAGATGTCATGTATTAAAAATTGTACCACCTAGTAAAAAAGAAGTTGCTGTTCACTTATCTTGGATCTTAGATGAGGAGAAAATAGTATATGAAATAAATGATTTAGGTTCTATTGTAAACCAATATTATCCTGATTTAAGAAAATGCATTAACACAATTCAACTTAATTCAAAGGATAGTTATCTAACATTAGATAAATCAGTATTAGTATCATCTAATTATATAGATAAAGTAATTGATGAATTAAAAAAAGATAAACCTAATTTTAAAAATATTAGACAAACAATTGCTAATGCTAATGTTGATGATTTTGAAGAATTATTTAGGTCACTTTATGATAGAGCAAGTGAATATGTGTTTGCTAAAGAAGGTACTATAGCTACCTTAATAAATGATCATCAATACAAAGCTAATTTTAGAATAGATAAAGAAATTAATATAATGAGTTTAATTAATAATATAATAAATAATAAATAATATGGATAATCCAACAACACAACAACCAGCAGGCCCTCCAATTGACTTAAAAAATACCACAGGTATTAAAAATTCAAAAGGTGGTAGTATATTCCAACAAGGAGTAATATTAAGAACAGTATCAAAATTTATAACAGGTACAGATGAAGATGCATTATTACCTATTCCTGTATTTTTTGATCCAAAAACAAATAAAATATTAAAAGGTTCTGTTCCAGCTGATTTAAGAGAGGAATTAGATGGAGAGATCATTTAATGAAAAATATATTTGATTGGCTAAAAGAAATTAATTTCCTTAAATCCCCAGTATCTAAATTTAGTAATAAAGACTGGGATTTATGGAATAGTTATATGATTCATAGGTTTTTATCTATGAATAAAGATTTTCTAGATATAGTTAATGAAGTACAGAGTATAAATCCTCAAAACAAAAAAGAAATTTATACTATTTATAGGGAATTTATTCCTGTAAATAATAAATGGAATAAGTATATTAAATCAAATATAAAACAACATAATAGTGAATTATTAAGTTTTTTATCTAATCATTGGGAATGTTCAAAAAATGAAGTTAAAGAATATTTAAATATTTTGGATGATGATAAAATTATTAATACATTAGCTAGTATGGGGCTTGAACAAAAAGAAATAAGTAAACTATTAAAATGAAATACCAACAACAAAATTTCCAATATTTTAACTTAGATAAATACGATACTTTAAATGGTTTTGACTTTGGAAAAGTTGAAGGTTGGTTTAAAGATGAATTAACTAAAGAATTTGCTCATTTTAAATTTGGTCAATATACAATAGATTTTGATGTAGAAGAAGGAGATATTGTTTTTGATTTTGGGGCTAGTATTGGACCTTTTGTTTGGCAAATCAAAGAAAAAAATCCATCAAAAGTATTTTGTATAGAACCAAGTTGGGGTTTATTAGATACATTAGATAAAAATTTAAAAGCCACAAAAATACCATATAAAATTTTCAAATGTGGAGTTGGAAAAGAATCAGGAGCAGAAGAATTAGTAGCATTTGATTATAAAGGTAATCCACTTGTTACCTCATTTCCTACTTTAAGTTTTATGGATATAATTAAAGAATCTGGAGTAGATAAAATAGATTTCCTTAAAACTGATAGTGAAGGAGGTGAATATAATATTTTTAATAATGAAAATATTTGGTGGATAAAAGAAAATGTTAAAAAAATATCCGGTGAATTTCATTTAGAAAGTAGAGAAGATAAAAAAAGATTTGATGTATTTAGAAATACTTATCTTAGATTATTTCCTAACCATAAAATTTACTCAATAGATATGTTTGATATAACAAATTATCTATGGGAAGAAAAAGTACCAGGGAGAATGGAAGATAAAAGTTTTTTAGAATATTATAATCAAATAATAATACACATAGATAACCGTTAAATTAAAATTATGAATAAACAAGTATATAAGTTTTTAAAATCAGAAGCTGAGGCAGATAAAAACAAAGCTTTAGCCAGTTTAGAATTACTAACTAATCACCCAGCTGGTATAGGTGATCACTCAACTAAAGATTATTGGGCAAATTGTAATGAAACTCTAAGATTATTAGCATCAGCTGATGAAAGATTAGAGGTATTAGAAAAGTATTTTAACAATAAAGAACAAGTTAATGGGTGATAGTAGAAAGGCATATGCGGATTTAATTAGTGAAAAAGAATTTGATAAACTAGTTAAAAAAGAAGAAACCATTGATGGTTTAGGAGTAGTAGAAGTATTTGAAACAGAATATCCTGAGTTAGCTGAGGAATACAAAAGAATAGGAATGGAAATGTACCAAATGTTTGCAGCTAAACATATGGATTATGGTTTAAATAATATTGCATTAGGAGGGGATTTAACTAACAAAGAAGATAAAAAATTTTCATTGACAGGTTTAGCCATTAGATTAACAGATAAAATTAGTAGATTAAAAAATTTACTAATTAATGGTAAAAATTACGTTAAAGGAGAAGGAATGGAAGATACGTTTATTGATATAGCCAATTATGGAATAATTGGTATGTTAGTAGGACGTAATAAATGGAAAAAATAAGTTTTGGCTAAAAAAATACCTAAAATAGTTAAGGAGATTCAAAAGAATCCACCTCATGAGATTGATTATTCTTATCAAAAGAATATATCTTATTCTCAAATCTCTATGTTTAAACAATGTCCTCATAAATGGAAATTACATTATAAGGATAAAATTAGTCAAAGAGACACCTCTATCTATTTAGTATTTGGAATTGCAATTCACGAAGCTATTCAAGAATATTTAACTGTGTTTTACGAACAATCCAGAGCGGCTGCTGATAGATTAGAATTAATTGATAAATTCCAAAAAACATTTATTGAAGTTTATCAAAAACAATATAAACAAAATAATAATTCCCATTTTTCTAGTGCTGAACAAATGAGAGAATTTTTTGAAGATGGAGTTGAAATATTAAAATTTTTTAAGAAGAAAATTGGTGGTTATTTTTCAAAACGAGGTACTCACTTAGTTGGTATTGAATTACCTGTTATTAATACACCAAATAAAATGTTAAATAATATTTTATTTAAAGGCATGTTAGATGTTGTATTATATCATGAAAATACAGATGAATTTACTATAATAGATATTAAAACAAGCACTAGGGGCTGGCATGACAAAATGAAGAAAAATGAAGATAAGCAATTTCAACTTATCTTATATAAAAAATATTTCTCAGAATTATATAATATTCCGTTAGAAAAAATAGATATTAAATTCTTTATAGTAAAAAGAAAATTATATGAAGAATGTGATTGGCCTCAAACTAGGATACAAGAATTTAGACCACCAAGTGGTAAAATAAAATTAAATAGAGCTACTAAATATATAAAAGATTTTATGGATCAAGTATTTGATTCACAAGGAAATATAAAAGAACAAAATTATCCTTGCACTTGTAGATATTGTGAATAAAGTAGCGATTTTAATAAATACTTATATATGTATAATAAACGTTTTAAATAAATTAAGATTATGACAAATAAAAAACCAATGACACTTACTAGTGTTAAAGTCCAAAGTGATTTATTCGAGAATTTTAAAATTGAATGTGTTAGAAGGAAATTTTCATTTCAAAAACTAGCTGATCGTAGCTTGTATTTATATCTTACTGATGAAGATTTTCGTAAAAAAATAACAAACCAAACCACTCTCGAATTATAAACTATGAACAAAACAACTTTTAAGTATTTACCTCCACAAAAGAGAAAAAAAATTCTATTAATTTGTGATGACATTAGAGTTCACTCTGGTGTAGCAACTGTAGCCAAAGAAATTGTAATACATACAGCTCAACATTTTAATTGGGTTCAAATGGCTGGAGCAATTAAACATCCTGATTTTGGAAAAAAACTTGATATAAGTCTAGAAACAAATAAGCATGCAGGTATAAATGATTCATCAGTTATACTATATCCTACTAATGGTTATGGTGATCCTAATATGATTAGATCTATAATGCAAATAGAAAAACCAGATGCAATATTTTTATTTACAGATCCTAGATATTTTATGCATGTTTGGAATATGGAACAAGAAATTAGGAGAAAAATTCCAATTATTTATTTAAATATTTGGGATGATTACCCTGCCCCAATGTATAATCAACCTTATTATGAAGCTTGTGATTTACTAATGGGTATTTCAAAACAAACAGTTAATATTAATAAATTAGTATTAAAAGGAAGAGAAGGAAATAGATTATTTAAATATCTTCCTCATGGTAAAAACCCAGATATTTTTAAACCAATAGATAAAAATAATGAAAAGTATATTTCATTTAAAAATCAATTATTTAATAATAAAGAATACGATTTTATTTTATATTTTAACTCAAGAAATATTAGGAGAAAACAAACGTCAGATGCTATATTAGCATTTAGATCATTTTTAGATACTTTACCTAAAGATAAAGCTAAAAAATGTGCTTTTGTATTGAAAACGGAAAAAGTAACAGATGCAGGTACTGATTTACCTCAAGTTATAGAATATTTTCTTGGAGAAAGTTATGAAGATCAAGCTTATATAGTTGATACAAAATTATCTGAGGAACAATTGAATTTCTTATATAATATGGCTGATTCAACAATATTATTAACATCTAATGAAGGTTGGGGGTTAGCTAACACAGAATCTCTTCTATCAGGAACCCCAATAATAGCTAATGTTACTGGAGGAATGCAAGATCAAATGAGGTTTGAAGATGAGAATGGAAAATGGTTTACACCATCACCTGATGTACCTTCAAACCATAGAGGTACATATAAAAAACATGGTGAATGGGCATTCCCAGTTTATCCTACTAGTAGATCTATTCAGGGTTCACCCCCTACACCTTATATTTTTGATGATAGGTGTACATGGGAAGATGCGGCTGAAAGAATAAAAGAAGTATACGATTTATCCCCCGAAGAAAGAAAAAGAAGAGGATTAAGTGGAAGAGAATGGGCAATAAGTGATGAAGCAGGTTTTACTTCAAAGCATCAAGCTGAAAGGGTAATAAATGTTATTGATGAATTATTTGATACTTGGAAACCAAGAGTAAAGTATGAGGTAATTAATGCCAATGAGTATAAAGGAAAATTTTTAAATCATAAAATTATATATTAATGAATAAACCAAGAATTGTCATTTCATGTCCTTTTGACACATATTCAGGATATGGAGCTAGAGCAAGAGATGTAGTTAAAGCTATTATTGAACTTGATAAATATAATGTTGAATTATTATCCCAAAGATGGGGTGATACATCTTGGGGGTTTTGTAAAGATCACCCTGAATGGAATTTTTTAGTCAATCATTTAGCAAAGCCAAATTGGCAACAAACCAAACCTGATGTTTGGATGCAAATAACAATTCCTAATGAATTCCAACCAGTAGGAAAATATAATATCGGATTAACAGCGGGAATTGAAGCAACAGCTTGCAAACCAGAATGGGTTGAAGGAATGAATAGAATGGATATGAATTGGGTATCATCAGATTTTACAAAAACTAATTTTGAAAATATGATATTTGAAAAAAAAGATCCTAGGACTCAAGTAATTGTTGGAAAAGTAAAACTAGAAAAACCAATTTATACAATATTTGAAGGAGTTAATTTAGATACTTATAAAAATATTTCACCAAAAGAAATTAATACAATTGATTTTAAAGATATTCCTGAACAATTTTGTTTTTTATTTGTTGGTCATTGGATGCAAGGAGATTTAGGTCATGATAGAAAAAACGTAGGTCTATTAGTTAAATTATTTTATGAAACATTTAAAGATAAAAGAGGACCAAAACCTGCCTTAATTTTAAAAACTACAACTGGTGTTTCTTCTTATATTAGTAGAGATAGAATATTAGAAAAAGTTAGATCTGTTAAAAAAACAGTTAACTCCTCTAATTTACCTAATGTTTATATAGTTCATGGTGAATTTGAAGATTCTGAAGTAAATGAATTGTATAACCATCCAAAAGTAAAGGCTATGGTTAGTTTAACTAAAGGAGAAGGATTTGGTAGGCCATTATTAGAATTTGGATTAACAGGCAAACCAATAATTGCTACAGGATGGTCAGGACATATGGATTTTCTAAATCCTGAGTATAATTCTTTACTACCAGGTTCTTTAGAACATGTCCACCCATCAGCAGCAAATGATTGGTTAGTTAAAGAAGCAAAGTGGTTTAAAGTTAGTGAACCTCATGTTGGTACTACTTTAAAAAATGTACATAAACATTATAAAAAGTTTTTAGAAAGATCTAGAAAACAAAAACACTTTGTTAAAACTAATTTTAGTTGGGAAAATATGAAGGATTTAATTGATACTAATTTAGAAGAAAACCTACCAGAGTTTGCTGAACAAGTAGAATTAAAACTACCAGATTTAAATTTACCACAACTTAAAAAAGTAGACAAAAAACCAAAACTAGATTTACCTATGTTACAAAAGAACCCTAATATAGGAAAAAATTAAAATATAAAATATGAAACACGATAAAATTATAAATTGTCCTAAATCGGGAGGTGACTTATGTTATAAGGTTGAAATTAATAAAGATGTAACTAATTATTTTAGTATGTCTTGTGGATTTTGGACTAACAGTTTAATGAAAAAAGGTTCTCAATTCTTTAATGAACAATGGGAAATATTACCTGAGTTGTACAAGGATTTAGCTTGGTCAGATCCAGAAACGGAATTAATTTGGCTACCTAATAATGTAAATGTAGAAGGAAAAGGAATGGTATTTGCTGATGGAACTAATAAAGAAAACTGGAAATGGGCAGGAGTTAAGTATGTCCCAGTAACTGAAGAAGATGATGAAAAATATAAAGATGTAAAATTTAAACCTGATATGTCAACAATAAGACATTACGAAGAGCGTGACTTTATGGAAGCTCTTTCGTATATTGGGTTGTTACCTGAATAAAATGATTGAACTACAAACTAATAAAGGAGAATTTAAAAATGACTATAAAGTTATTTTATCTCACGAGTTATCCACCATTTACCCTGGAGGATTTAAGGTTAAATTTAACCATATACCTTTAGAAGATCCTGAAAATGGATTCGACGCGTTTTCAAATTATGAAATAAATACAACCCCTGGAAGATGGGTAACATGGAGAAGTGGAGGTTGTACTAGATGTGATATTAACATTTATACTGATAAAGGTGATCATATTCTTACAAGAAAATGGGTATCAGCAATTGATGGAGATGATATTGAAAAAGCATTTTCTATATTTTGCTCATCAAATCCTGGTTGTAAAGGAATTGTTATTGGATCACACGATGGTGAATGGGGCCATTGGGTTGATTCCGTAAGAAATAAAAATGTAGAATGTTTAATAATAGAAGGTTCTAATAATCAATTTAAAGAGCTTTCTAAAAATTATTCTAAATATCCTAATTGTACTTTAATTAATACAATAGTTTCAACTGATGGAAAAGATGTTACTTGGTATACAACTAAAGAAGGTTATTCTGACTCAATAATACCAGGTATAAGTGAAAAATTTAATCCTTCACATAAAGTTTTTAACACAACTAAAAAAACAACATCAATAAATAAAATAATTGAAAAGTATAATTATAAAGATTTTGATTTTTTACATTTAGATCTTGAGGGATATGATACAAATATAATAATGGCTCTAAAATATTTACCTAAATTAATTGTATTTGAAAATGAACATTGTAAAGAATTAGGAAATTATGATGACACTATTAGGTATTTAAAATCAAAAGGTTATTCTATAATAGAAAGAGGAATTGATACTTTAGCATCAAAATTATAAAATATGAAAATAAGTTATGCTATTACTGTTTGTAATGAATTAAAAGAGGTTACTATATTATTAAATTTTCTTTTGGATATGAAAAGAGAAGAAGATGAAATAGTAGTTTTATTTGATAAAGGGAATGGCACGGCTGAAGTATGGAATCGTTTGCAAGAACTAAATGGTGAGCCCAATACTAGACTAGAAAAAGCTACATTTAAAAATCATTTTGCAGATTGGAAAAATAAATTAACAGAAATGTGTTCTGGAGATTATATATTTCAAATAGATGCTGATGAAGTTCCTAATAGATTATTAATAAAGAACCTTCCAAAAATATTAGAATCAAATCCTGATAATGAAGTTTATTTAGTACCTAGAGTTAATACAGTAAAAGGCTTATTAGATGAACATATTAAAAGATGGGGTTGGAACGTAGATAAGAATAAAGAATGGGTTAATTGGCCAGATTATCAATGGAGAATTTGGAAAAATAAACCAGAAATAAAATGGAAAAACAAAGTACATGAAGTTTTAGAAGGACATAAAAAATATGCCCCATTACCTGCTATGGAAGACTTAGCTTTATATCACCATAAAACTATAGAAAAACAAGAAAGACAAAATAGTTTTTATGAAGGATTATTATAGAAAATATCTAACATTACATCAAAATAAAAATTGTATTAGATTACATTTTTTAGGTCAATGGATAACATTAATAGTTACTTTTTGGATTTTATATTATTGGCTTTGGTATCTAATTCCTATTATTCCTTTTATTATTTACCCATTTGCTTGGACAGGACATTTTTTATTTGAAAAGAACAAACCAGCAGCTTTTCATGACCCTATAAAAGCTAAATTAGCTGATTGGATGATGTTTTGGGATATATTAAGATGTAAAATTAAAATTTGGTAAATGCAAGAATTTAAAGTAGCTAAAAGATTTTCTGATAAACAAAAAAAGGCGTACGTTGACATTGATGAAACAATATGTTTCTATTCAGATATTAGAAGATATGATTTAGCAGAACCTAATTATAAAAATATTAGTAAAATAAATAGATTATATAACGAAGGATGGCACATTACTTATTGGACAGCTAGAGGTAATTCATCTAAAATTAATTATAGAGAGTTTACTCATAATCAATTAATAAAATGGGGTTGTAAATTTGATGAGTTAATTATTGGTGAAGAAAAAGGTAGTTTTGATTTAGTAATTGATGACAAAGCTAAAAGAATTGAAGAATTATATCCTGATCATTTACCTAATGTAATGTTGGGTAAGGGTACTAAAATAATCCAACCTGTTAATTTATATGGTTGTAATATTGGAAATGATTGTTTTGTGGGTCCATTTGTTGAAATACAGGAAAGAAGTACCATTGGTAATAATACTAGAGTTTCTTCTCATTCTTTTATTTGTTCAGGGGTAGCAATAGGTAATAATTGTTTTATAGGACATGGTGTAATGTTTACTAATGATAAGTTTACTGAAGATAGAGATAATTGGGTAGAAAGGGAAACAATAATAGGTAATAATGTAAGAATAGGTTCAAACGCTACAATATTACCAGTAAATATAGGTGATAATGTTATTATTGGTGCTGGTGCTGTAGTAACTAAAGATATACCAGCAAATACAATAGTTAAAGGCAATCCAGCTAAATGAAGGTATCAGTAATACACAATTTATATAAAAGAAATCCTTATGTTAATGAATCAGTAAGGTATAATATAATAGCTTTAGAAGATGCAAAAGTTGATTATCAATATATTCTCTTTAATGATAATGGAGATAAAGATATTTTTGATGATGTAAAAAATTTAGTTAATAAAAAAATAACTTATCATTACAGTGACTATAATTTTGGAATGGGTATTTGTAGTGGTGGATGGGTAGGTGCTTTACCTTTAGTAGAAGGTGATATTATCCATAATACAGGACAAGATGATGTATTTACTGCTAATTTTTATCATAAAGCTAAATTAGCATTTGATATCCCCGAAATAATGTTTTTTAGTAATAATGGGATTAGAACAGATGAAAAGCTAAAACAAAGTGGTCCTATGATTCATCCTAATTATAGACCTAATTATATGGAACCATTAGATAGATTTAAAGAATGGTTTGGTGTAGTAAATAATGAAATAACTAGAGCTAATAATGCATTACTAGCTCCTGGTACAATGTATAGAAAAGAATTGCATAATTTGATAGGTGAACCTGATTTAAAAACATTTAAAGGTGCTTGTGATTTTGCTTATTGGGCTTTAATTTTATTAAACGAACATAAAGGATTATACGATTCAGATCCTAGTTGGTTATATAGAGAATCAAATTTCTCAACTAGTAATCTAGGAGGTTTTGAAGATTTTAATAAAACAATGGTTTTGGAATTTAAAAAGTTATGGAAAGAAAAAATGCAATAATAACAGGAGGTGCTGGTTTTATAGGATCTCATTTAAGTGAAAGATTATTAAAAGAAGGATTTGATAATGTTTACCTTATAGATAATTTAGTTAGAACAGGAAATTTAAGAAATATCCCAGATAATCCAAAAATTAAATTTCTTTATGGTGATGTTTCAACTTTTGATTTTAGCGTTATTAAAGACGTTACTCATTTTTTTCATTTAGCTGCTACGCGTATTAATAGATGTGCTAAATTTAACCGTGAAGGACATGAATTTATTGCTAATAGTGGCTTTAATGTAGTGGACTATTGCACTAAAAATAAAATCAAATTATTTTTTGCCTCTACAGCTAGTGTTTATAATAAACCTAAAGTTCAACCAATTAAAGAAGATTCTCCTTGCGTACCTCACACAATTTATGGAGCTGGAAAATATTATACTGAAAATTTAATTAGGAGTTATGATAACATGTATGGGTTAAATTATACTATAAATAGATTTTTTAGTGTTTATGGGCCTAGAATGGATTGTGAAGGGGCTTATACTGAAGTTATTTTTAATTGGTTAAATAATATTAAAAACGGTAATAATGAAATTACAGTATTTGGGGATCCAAATGAGAAAATATTAGATTTAGTTTATATAGATGATGTGGTTAATGCAATTATTTTAAGTACATTTAATTCTAATAAACATGTATTTAATGTCTCAACTCAACATGGAATATCATTATCTAAATTAATTGAAGTAATAGAATTAGTTACTGGGGAACATTTAAAAGTTAATACTCTACCAGAAAATAGAAATGATATTGAAAATAAAAGAGTAGGTGATACTAGCAATTTAAAAGATTTGGGTTGGTTCGATAATACAACTATTATTGGAGGAATAAGAAAAACTAACGATTGGATAAATAATTTATGATTACTAAAATAGATAAACCATTAGATAAATTAAAAATAGGGGTGATGGGTACTAGAGCCTATTTTATCCAAAAATCTCTTGAAGAATTTAATATCCCATATCATTATATAGAGGATTCAAACCCTAATTGGGGATTTTATGATGATTATGATTTAATCTTAGGGTCTGGGATATATACAATACTCCCAGACAATATTATATCAGCTCCTAAATATGGTTGTTATTTTATTCACGAAAGTCCTTTACCTGAAGGAAGAGGACATGCTCCTATACAATGGGCTATTAAAAATAATAGACCTAATTTAACACTTACTTTATTTAAAGTCTTACCTGGTGTAGATGATGGACATATCGTTTACCAACATAATAAACAAATAGATAATTTCGATTGTGTAAAAACAATTGAAGAAACTAGAGCAAAAGGTATTACTGAATGTATTAGTATATTTTTAGAAGAGCTAAAAGAAGGAGTTATTGTTAGTAGAAAACAAACAGGACAAGGAAGTTACCATAAAAAAAGAAACCCAAAGGATTCAGAATTAACTACTATAACAAATAAAAAGGATTTCTGGGATGAACTTAGAATGTGTGATAATGATAGATATCCTGCATTTTTTATATACAAAGATAAAAAAATTACACTTAAATATAGTATAGATGATAGTAAGTAAATGTCCATTAAGAGTTTCATTAGTTGGGGGTTCAACAGATCTCCAAGGATTTATTGATCAATATGGTATTGGTTCAGTAATTTCATTTCCACCTAACTTATACACTTATATTACCATTAATGAAAATATAAGTACAGAAACATGGAAAATTAATTATAGTAAAAGTGAAGAAGTATATCATCCAATAGATATAAAAAATGATATAGCTAGAGAAGTAATTAAACATTTTGATTTACCCCCTATTATAATGTCATTTAATTGCGATATACCTACAAGTGGCTCAGGTTTAGCATCTTCATCTTCTTATTTGACAGCATGTATTGCGGCCGCTTATAAATTTAAAGGAATAAATTATTCTCAAACCGAGATAGCTAAATTAGCTATAGAATTAGAAAGAAGATTCAATCCACTTACAGGTTATCAAGATACTTATGGTTGTGCTTTAGGTGGGTTAAAACAATTAATTTTTTATCCTGATTATGTATTACAAGAAAGTTTAACATCTAAAGTACTATCTAAATATAAAACTTATTTAGTTCCTACTGGGTTAACTAGGTCTTCTACTAGTATATTAGAAACTATTGATCATACAAAATCATTCCCCTTATTAGATTTAGTTGATAAATTTCATGATAATATTAATCATGAAAAATCATTTTTTAATCTTTTAAATCAAGATTGGGAAACTAAAAAATCAGCATCAGATTTTATAGTTGATGATGAATTAATAAAACAAGAGTTATTTTTAAAAAATAAATATGATATTAAAGGATTTAAATTATGTGGTGCTGGAGGTGGGGGTTATTTTCTTATAATAACTAAAGATAGAGTAAAAGAAGGTACATTAATTGATATAGATAATAAAGGAGTACAAACATGGAACCTGTAAGAATTTTATTAGTTGGATGTGGATACTGGGGTAAAAACTGGTATAAAACTATAATGAATTCAAAGTATGAATTAGTAGGAGTTGTTGATCCTTCTCCTATTATTGATGTAGAAGTACCTTTATTTAAAAATATGGATGATGTAGATGTTAAATACACACATATTATTGTTGCTACTAATGCTGAATTACATAAAGATTTTTACATATATGATAATGTTGAAGTTTTAATTGAAAAACCTTGTGGTACAAATATTGATGATGCTCGTAATTTACATTGGACATTTCCTGGTTATTTATTTCTTTATTCTAATGAATACAATTATATTAAAAATAATTTAAGTAAAATTGGTAAACCTTTATATTGGAAAAGTATAAGAGCATCTATGGGTCCAAGAGTTAGATCTGATGTTAGCATTATTGAAGATTATATGATTCATGATTTATA
>MDSZ01119188.1_pt1 | contig 18428 bp, 14 predicted proteins | sample 811201 | NCBI WGS metagenome assembly MDSZ01 (sample SAMN05326647, study PRJNA326480) | marine metagenome | isolation source: seawater | place: Indian Ocean: North | collected 2010
GAAACACGGCTATCCTGATGATGATGATCAGCCAGCCGAGTTGTTCAATCTCGTTAAGGACATCGGCCAGCGGAATAATCTCGCTGCCGAACACCCGGAGCGAGTGGTGGAACTGCAGAGCTTACTCAAGCAGATTCGTGAACAGGGATATTCTGCTCCTCGCCTCGCCAAGTAATAAGGCTACCACTCTCAGTCATCAAACTTGCAGAAGCGATCGTCAAACATTTATGAAAGACCAACCGGATATTGCCTATTTTACCAAGACGGCAAACCCTGCAGGACCGTCATAATCTTTGTCGATCCAATATGTGTGGCTTTCTGCAATGCCATCCGTATTCGATTGAACGTGAGTCTCTATGTGGTGTTCTTTCCGAACTGAGAAACGTTGGCGATATATCTTCGTCTGGATTCGTTGCGCACTACCCGCTTTAGCCATACACGCACCCTTGCATGCACGCTCCCCTTCCGAATTCGAATCATCACCTCTTCGTTATGATTCACAGATGACTGATGACGCGGACGCAGAGCCTACATCACTCCTCATCGCTCCCGAAAACAGTCATGAACTTCCACCACCAGTTGCACCCCATCCTGAAACTGAAATCCTTGCATTCAGCCCTTCAGCATTTGAGGCTCTCCTCCATGAGGAAGTTCGACGTGAAGTGGCGGCTACTCGTCGTTTTCAATATTCTCCTGCAACAGATACGTCACCACCTGGAGGACTGACACTCTATGACTCCAAAGACACTGGAGGATTCCCACTCGGCATGAAGGTCGAAGGCTTTATGCAGGTGCGATGGTTTGAATTTGCACGCAGCAACACAACATACACCAATGCTGCACAACCACCGGTCACCGTACCAGTCAACAATATTAACTCCTTCAATATTAATCGTTTTATGCTTACCCCAAACGGATACGTCGCGAGTAAACGTATTATCTGGTCACTCACTATTTTTGGAACAACGGATGCCGGGCCTGGTGAGTCGATTGTGCCTCTTGGCATTGTGGGCTGGAAGTTTAATGACAATCTTTCAATTACAGGCGGGACAACCTTTGTTGCAGCAACTCGTGAATGGATTATTTCCAATCGTTGGATGCAGGGTGTTGATCGCAGCATGGCAAATACATTTTTCCGTCCCGGATTTTCACCAGGGGTTGAATTCAATGGTGATCTCCTTGATGACGAACTGCATTTTCGTGCAGGGGTTTACAACGGGATTCAAGGACTCAACACCGGCGTTGATCGACAAGGCACTGCCATGGCATGGGCTGGAAATATGTGGTGGGAACCAACCGGTGAATTTGGATTAGGGTATTCCGATATGGAATATCACCAGAGGCCCTCCTGGCGCATTGGATGTAGTGGCATCACTGCACTCTCACCAGCGTTCAATGATATCGGATCCAATCCCGAAGATACCCTGGTGCGACTTTCGGACGGTACACCTATTGCTGATGCAAACGCTCTCGGCCCAAACTCACAGGTCTCTCAATTCAATTATCGACTGGCAACAGTGGACGCTGGCTGGAAGCATCGAGGCCTAGCATTAAACTTTGAATATTACTTTAGAGTCTTGGATAATTTCCGAGGCACTGGCACCTTTGACCGGACAAGCACGTTTGACCAAGGTGGACAACTCTACTTTGCATGGTGCGTGGTTCCACGAACCTACGAATTCTATGCCCGCTCAAGTGCTCTCACAGGAGACTATGGCACCGGACAGGAATATGGCGGTGGTTTCAATTGGTATATGGCAAACTCAAGACAAACCCGATTTACAATCGAGGCCTTGTCGATCAATAACAGTCCGGCCCAGAATATTCTTTATCCCTATCGAGCGGGATATACCGGAACGGCTATCCAAACCCAATTCTGCGTGATCTTCTAATACGCTACCTGTTTGCGGTAGCAAACAGAAATGCTACATGATCGACATCCCAGAGTGACGACAATCACATCCCCCGAAGGCACCTGCTTACACACCGCCCTCGCATGAAATCGCGAGCATAGCCTCGGTTCTTGCGAGTGATTCCGTTGACTCGTAAAACTTACGTCTTGCAGAATTCCTTGTCTCGGAGTGGGGTTTCATGTCTACATCTTCCGCATCAAAATCCTCAGCAGTATTAACAGAATCAAAGGACGTGAGCACGTCACTTGATCGTGCGTTTGATGCCGGAAATGGCATTCTCAGACTTTCGCCTACTTGGGTTCCCAGAAGCTTTTTGCACCCGGGAAAACGCATTCGCTTACACCCCAATGACTACTATGCCTATGGTCTTGACCGCGGTGGCATCGATGAACGATGGTTCGCAAGTACAACTGAAGCCGCCAACGAAGGCCGCGTGCCTGATGAAGGGCTTTCATGGTGCGTCTTCGAGGGTGAGCGATTCTTACTTCGTGACGCTGTTGCTGAAGGCAAAGGAAAACTCGTTGGTGAGCAGATCTGGAAGAATTACCAACGTTGGCCAGTGTATTCAAAGTTTTTTGACAATATGGGGCCCATTCCTCACCACATGCATCAATCGATGGAAGATGCAAAACTTGTTGGGCAGGAGGGCAAGCCAGAGAGTTACTACTTTCCGCCACAGTACAACAACTGTGATAATAATTTTCCCTACACATTTATGGGGCTTGAGCCCGGCACTTCCAAAGAGGATGTCCGTCGCTGTTTAGAAAACTGGAATCGTGGTGACAACGGGATTGTTGATTTTTCAAAAGCCTACCGTCTTGAACGTGGTACCGGCTGGCTTATCCCTCCTGGGGTTTTACATGCTCCGGGATCACTACTGACGTACGAGCCACAGTGGGGGAGTGATGTATTTGCGATGTTTCAGTCACTTGTTGAAGGTCGCGCTGTACCGTGGAGTCTCCTTGTAAAGGACATGCCTTCGGAAAAACATCAGGATCTCGACTTCATTATTGGTCAACTCGATTGGGACAAAAACGTTGACACACACTACAAGGAAAGTAATTTTCTTCGTCCCCTCATTGATGAAACCAGAAGCTGTGACGGTGCCACAGATCGCTGGATTGTGTACGGTGACGTTGATGGACAACAACTCTTTAGTGCAAAAGAACTTACTGTTGATCCTGGAGCAAAAATTTCAGTAACCGATGCTGGTGCCAGTGGCTGGATTACAGTGCAGGGTGAAGGAAAAGTCGGTGTGCATGACATTGCCACACCGACTCTTATCCGTTTTGGTGAGATGACAGCGGATGAGCTGTTTATCTCCGCTGATGCAGCAACCAGAGGGTATGCAGTGGAAAACACTGGACCTGGTCCACTTGTATCGCTTCGGTATTTCGGTCCCGATGTCCACCCAGACCTCCCTAAGCATGGAAGGAATCGTTGAGATGACGCACGCAGCCCCAAAAATTCATAACGCCATGTGGCCAGGCCTCGTTGCAAAAGGAACTGATCCTGGCCAAGAGCCACCCATTTCGCTTGAGCGAATGCTTGAGCTTACTGCCGGTGCAGAGGTTGACGGACAGAAGTTTGATGGCATTGATTATTTTCTTTTTCTTCCACACACCAACCCTGAAGCAACAGACGATGAGCTCAAAAAGATTGCAGATCTCATTGCCTCCCATGGTTTTGCTGTCGGTTCACTTGTTGCGCCCGTGTGGCCAGGAACCATCGGTGACTCAGCCATGGGAGATGCTGCCTCGCGCGAAAAATTTCTGTCTGCTGTAAAAATGGCTTGCCGCATCGCAAGGGTTTTTGAAGCACATGGCGTTCGAAAGTATGGTGTCATCCGCATTGATTCTGCCGAATTTGGCGTTGCAAAATGGAGAGAGAATCCAAAAGAAAACACACAGCGCATTGCTGAAACCTTTCGTGAGGCTGCGACTATTGCAAAAGACAATGGGCAACGACTTGCTGCAGAAGGAGAAATTTGCTGGGCAGGCATGCATTCCTGGCAGGATATGCTCAATCTTTTGGAAGAAGTTGGAATGCCTGAGACACTCGGCTTTCAGGCAGATCTTGCGCACACCTATCTTTATCTCCTTGGCTATAACGCACCAGAGTGTGCCCTCGTACAGCCAGACTATACAGAATCAGATTTCTGGACGGCTTATGAGAAAATGGTAGCGAAGTTAAGGCCTTGGACCATTGACTTTCATGTTGCTCAAAATGACGGAGAGGTGCATGGTGCTGGCTCACACGACAAAACCGGCAAACATTGCCCTGCTGATGATCCTCGCGGGAAGCTTGATATCGTCAAATGCTCCGGGTATTGGCTCGAAGGTGCCAGTGACCGTGGCATACAACATATTTGCTGGGATGGCTGCATGTTTCCAAATAAAACCTTGGAAGATCCTGCAACCTGGAACACGATTCTCAAGACAATGATTGCAGTCAGAAATGCTCACGGCTGGAGCTAACGCTTCATGCTTTTCATTATTTAAGTTAGTTTTTCGATCGGTGAATCAACCATTTCATGCTATGAGTCTGCTCCATCCTTGTTGACGGTGAAATGATTATTTTGCTGAACCACAGACATCTTGTCCCACACAGACAATACCTTTGATTTATTTTTTTGAACGGCACTCCTGAAGGACCCAATAATGGCAAAACAACTTCGCATCGGAATGATTGGATATGGATTTATGGGACGCGCCCACTCCAATGGCTACAACCGTGTCAAAGACTTCTTCGATCTTGAATACCTTCCCGTATTACAAGCTGTCGCAGCGCGTGATACTCAAAAGGCGCAGGAGTTTGCAGATCGTTGGGGTTACTCACGTGTGGAAAATGACTGGAGAAAACTCGTTGCTTCAGATGATATCGATGCGATTGATATTTGCACACCCAACAACCTACACGCTGAAATTGCAATTGAAGCAGCTAAACATGGAAAAGCCATTTTGTGCGAGAAGCCGATCTCCATGGATGTTGCTGAGGGTGAACGAATGTGTGAGGCTGTTGAGAAAGCCGGAGTTCCCAATACTGTCTGGTATAACTATCGACGAATCCCGGCTGTAACCTTTGCCAAGCAACTCATTGATTCAGGAAAGCTTGGAAGGATTTTTCACTACCGTGCAAATTTTCTTCAAGACTGGACCATTAGTGCCGAGTTGCCGCAGGGCGGTGCGGCGTTATGGCGACTTGATGCCAAGGCTGCGGGAAGCGGCGTGACCGGTGATCTTCTTGCGCATTGCATTGACACCGCTATCTGGCTCAATGGAAACATTCAAGATGTGACCGCCATGACTGAAACTTTTGTCAAAGAACGCACCCATCAACTCACAGGCAAAAAAGAGCCTGTCGAAATTGATGATGCCTGCACATTTTTGTGTCACTTCAATAATGGTTCACTTGGGCTATTTGAGAGTACCCGGTACGCTCGCGGGCATAAGGCGCTCTACACATTTGAAATCAATGGTGAAAACATGAGCCTCCGATGGGACCTTCATGATCTGCATCGCTTAGAGGTCTTTGATTATTCGGATGATGGTCCTGAACGTGGCTGGAAGAGTGTCCATGTCACAGATGGAGAGCATCCATATATGGATAAATGGTGGGTACCAGGGCTTGCTCTCGGCTATGAGCACAGTTTTGTGCATCAGGTTGCAGACTTTCTTGATGCCTATGCAAAGAAAACACCTTGCCATCCTACGTTCCGCGATGCTCTTGAAACCCAAAAGGTATGTGACGCTGTGCTGTCAAGCGCTAAATCACGTCAATGGGTTACTGTCTAGGACAACTCCTACCACACATCACAGAACAAACCGTATAGAAGCCAAAGACCAAATAATTCGCACCTCAATCAGACGCATTGTGCTACGTTGGATTCTTAGTGTGTTTGTTGTCGCCGTTTGTGTGGCCTCTTGGGTACTCAAGCCACAACGGCATATGGTGTCTGGTCTCTCAATGGCCCCTACGTTCTCTCCTGGTGATATTGTTTCATCAGGATGGTGTCCATACATCGACCCATACTTTGCACCACAACGGTTTGAGTGTTGGTTTTTGATCACCCCTGATGGGACGCCAATTATCAAGCGTCTTTTTGGACTCCCTGGAGAAACCATCCGGTTTTCTGAAGGGGACCTTGCCGTGAATGACACCGTGGTTCTTACGCCTCCTACTGTCCTAGCAGACATTGGAACATTTGTGACCGATTGTGAAGCAGGTAATGGATCATGGCAGCGTTTTTTTGCATCACAAGTGATTTTGGATGATACAGATTTCTCTTCAGAAGAATCTCGGCGCCTTCTCCCGGTTCGTGACGTAGGACTATCCATTGAAATTGATACCGTCAATCTGTCACATCCTTGCATTCAGATTCGTGTTGGAAGCCAAGCCATTGAATGGAACCTGCCACCTGGAAAGTTTGGACTTGTAGCAGGTCGGCTTGACGGGCATCTGGTAGCGTCTGCTTGGACACTTAATGCGTTTTCTGATCCGCACGATTGTCTACCACTACCTACGAATCCTCCAGGTATCTGGCAGATTTGTGAACACTGGAAACAACTCTCAGATACTCCTGAAACTGCACCAACGCTTGCTGTGCGAATATTGAAAAATAATACTCTTCTCGACGTTGAATCAACAGAAAAACATCTCAAGCGGTGTGCTATCTGGAGAGATATTCTACACCGTTCTCTCGGGACTGATTCGACCGGATGGGCTATCGGCCCAAGGGAAGTATTCGTACTCGGAGACTTTCCTTCCGGCAGCCGTGACTGCCGTCACTGGGGCCCTCTCCCTTTATCTTGCCTGAGCCATCGGATTACAAAAGTAGACAACCAAACCTCTTCTGACACCTTCAAGAAACCTGAGGCATCAACAAATCACCTTCATGCAGAACAATAAACTCGTCTGACCTCGCCGTTAAGCGAACAATATCGTCTGGTGATTCTGCAAATCCAAATTCCAAATCCTCAACAAGTGACTCCTCAAGATCTGAAAGCACAACGAGTCTTCGATCACCAAGGGCTTTCGCAAATAAACGTGTCTGAAGCGCATCCTTAATGAGATTCTGGTCATTTGAATGAATGGCTTCGTGAACAACACCTCTTAAGAGTGCTCCCTGCCGCCACTGGGTCAAGATCTCACCCGGCTCTTCTGACAATGATCCAACAAGACAGATCGTCCCATCATCACGTGTAACTCTTCCTGCAGCTGCAATGGCTCGAATGGCAGCATCCCACTGGCTCGATCCAACGGTAGTCATATTTGAACTCACTGACGTTACTGTGAGTGCTGCTTCACGATTGACAATCGGACGCCAACTTTTACTTCGCTGCTGAGCCACCTGACACACTGTGCGCGGCAGACCAAAATATGCAGCTGATAACGTGTCATTTGAGCCGACGATTAATCGTAAACTTGCTATGAGCCCAATGTCCCAGTCGATCTTTTGCATCTCTCGGCTCCAGTGAGACAATGCACGTCGTCCTTTTTTTGCAAGATCGAGAATAAACTGCTCGCGTCTCTCTGGTCTTGAAAAGAATGGCCACAATTCACCTGACAGTGATCGACCACCGAATGATGCATCCAGCCCATATGTACTTACAAGAATGACGACATCCGCATCCACCAGTAAACGGGATACATAGTTCGGCTCTCCCGATTCATCAGCAGCAAGATACGCGGTGTCTTTATCCTTCTCCGGCGAAGTATCAACAACAATAATATCATTCGCATTCACTCCGGCCTGTTCGAGCACGTTTCGCACAGCATCAAGAACAAGTTCTCTTTGGGGAATGGCTTCGGGTAGAGCAATGGCTACTCGATCACCTGGGACCACACATTTCTGAAGTGGTGGACCATGCTTCTGTTCACGTACTGCCTGATCGATCAACTCAGCTACCGCGGGCCCCGAAGCTCCGGCTGGCCCTCGACATTCTGCAATCAGCTGTTCAGGTTGAGGAGTCAGGGCAACGAGATTTTCTTTGCCATTGTTTAAGGTGATTGGTAATGCTTTTTCCATAAAACTCAATAATTCTAGTGTATGCGTCAAAGCGATTGTCTGTCGACGAAGACGCTTTTCAAGACGATGAAGAGCCTTCTTTTCATTGTATTGCGAATGGCTCCTTTAAAGGGACCTCTCAATGTAGTTTGATGTCTACCTTCGATAAATCATAACGTGGCAACAACCAGCCTATGACCGATGTGATCCTTACAACCCAACCTCCTTGCGCCAACTCTCACGATGGTTTTACAGTTGGACGATTCTAACTGATGGTAGTTTGCGAAAGAGAATCACATCCTCATCACTGGAGCACCACAACCGTGTGTCTCAAACGTTCCATTTTCGTCTTATTGTTACTTACTGGGTTGACAGCATTACTGGCCGACAGTGCCTATGCTCAAGAAACGATCATCGTCTCTGATGATTCTTCGATGATGCTCGAGACCGAGGGTGTGACTGATTCATGTGGCTGCCAAAATACTCGTCGCCCACCGTGGCACGGCAATGTGCATGGATCGTGCAACCCATGCTGCGACCCTCACACACGCGTCTTTCATGCAGACCCTTATGGCCAACTCCGCATGAAAAACTATGCACGAAAACACTGTCTTCGAATGCCCTCTCATTTTCCTCGTTTTCAGACATGGGTCGGTGAAGGCTATCTCCCTTACCCCCCACCACCTGTCCAGCCTCGCTGCGGTCATTGCGGTGCAGTCATCGAAGGGGGATTCTGATCCGACTGCTGCTCCATACTGGTCAGAAAGCGCCCTAGAACCAGTACGGCTGCTGTGACGAGTAGCGCCCCAATCACGTCGATGATCACGCCTCCCCGAATCATGGCTTTGAGTGAAATCCGCCCTGTCCCATAAACAATGGCATTGCATGGTGTGCTGACAGGCATCATGAATCCAAGACTCGCAGCAAATGTAGCTGCAATAGCTGGAAGAAGTGGATCACCACCCGTTGCACGTGCCAAAGCAATTGCCACTGGTACGACCATGGTTGCACTCGCCGTATTACTTGTGAACTCGCTACAGGCCACAGCGACAACGGCAGCCATGGCAAGCAAAGGCAGTCCTCCACCTGGAGGCAACCATCCTGTCAAATTCAAGCCGATCCACTCTGCAAGTCCTGTTGAAAAAGCCATTTCTCCCAGTGCCATACCTCCGCCGTAAAGCAGGATGACACCCCAGTCGATACCAGCTGCTTCGTGCCATTCCAGTACACGCGAGCAAGAGCCATCGGCACGAGTATTACCAGGCAATATAAATAACAGAATTGCCCCACACAGCGCTGCAAGTCCCTCAGGTATATGCAGCTTAAACCATTTGTATAAGAAATACTCTTGGCCAAAAAGAAGTGCAATCACTCCTGGAATAACCCAGAGTGTTACCGTCACCCCAAAAGCTACCGCCGTTGATTTCTGTGCTCTGTTCCACGCCCCCTGCTTGGCCTGCTCTTCTGAAACAAGTGTCTCGAGCCCTTCCACTTGTTGAACATTTGCAGGAAACAGCCGTGACAAAAGAATAACTGCAACTGTCACAAGTGATGCCGCAATAGGAAAGCCTATCGCGCACCAGCCAAAAAATGTGATATCGACATTCAATTCCTGACGTATAAATGTCAATCCAATAACATTCGGTGGTGTACCAATCGGAGTGGCTAAGCCACCAATCGAAGCAGCATATGCTACGCAGAGAAAAAGACCTGTAGCGAACTCAGGAGCTAATTTCTGTTTTGATGCACGATCTGCCTCTTCAATCGCTGCGAGCATACCAGCAACAATTGAAACCATCATTGCAGTCGTAGCTGTGTTACTGATAAAAGCGCTGACGAGTGCAGATACAAAGGCTACTGCCGCCAGGATTCTTGTTGGACGGCCTTGAATCCAGCGCATTCCAAGGACTCCATATGCTAGCCGACGATCCAATCCATGCACACGAATGGCCTCTGCCAACATGAAGGAACCGATAAACAGAAAAATGAGTGGCTGCGCGAAAGCACTGAACGCCTCATTCATTGGGGCAACGCCTGACACAACGCAGGCAGCCACCCCAAGAAGTGCTGAAATCGGCAATGGCAGTGCTTCAGTTACCCACAAGGCAACAACAAACACCATGATGGCCGCGAGGGCTTGCGCCTGATACGAAAGATCCATCCCGCACCCTCAGACTATAAAACGACTAATGCATTCAGACTTAACAAGCGTTATTCCATGCAACACGTTTTTCTTCTAGCACCACAAACCTTCGCTGCATGGATACGTTTTTATAAGCCAAACAAGACCGACACACTCTTGCTAGGAACATGACAGGACGCACGTATATTTTCTTCACAGAAAAATACATCACTATACTTTTTAGTTGCCTTTGCCGAGGGCTGCCTGTGCAGCTGCCAATCGAGCCACAGGAAGTCGAAACGGTGAACAACTGACATAGTCGAGGCCAAGATGGTGGCAGAAAATGACGGAATGTGGCTCTCCACCATGCTCCCCACAGATCCCAAGCTTGATGTTCTTGCGTGTCACTCGACCTTTTTCAACGGCAATCTTCATGAGTTGACCAACACCAGTAACGTCGATAGACGCAAAAGGATTAGCCTTAAAGATTCCCTCTTCAGTATATGTTTGGAGGAAGGACCCCATATCGTCACGACTCATTCCAAGCGTTGTTTGGGTCAAGTCATTCGTCCCGAATGAGAAGAATTCAGCGGTCTCAGCAATTTCATCTGCCGTGAGTGCTCCACGTGGAATCTCGATCATCGTACCCACAAGATACTTGACCTTCTTCCCGCTTTCTTCTTGCACCTGCTTTGCAACTCGATGAACAATCTCCACCTGATTATCCAATTCTTTTTTGAATCCAACTAAAGGCACCATGATTTCTGGCTGAACCTTAATTCCATCCGCTTGCACTTTCACTGCTGCTTCGAGAATAGCCCTCACTTGCATCTCAGAAATCTCTGGATAGCTGATTCCAAGTCGACAGCCACGGTGACCAAGCATTGGGTTGAATTCATGAAGAGCAGCAACACGTGACTTCACTTTTTCAACTGGCAGCCCAAGTTTATTGGCTAGATCTGCCTGAGCTTTTTCTTCGTGTGGCACAAACTCATGCAGCGGTGGGTCGAGCAACCGAATCGTTGCTGGCCGTCCTTCAAGCGCTCTGAATATCCCCTCAAAGTCTTCTCGCTGAAACGGCAACAACTTTGCGAGAGCCTCACGACGTGATTCCTCACTTTCAGCAAGAATCATTTCTCGCATGGCATCAATGCGATCTCCCTCAAAAAACATATGTTCCGTTCGAGTTAGACCAATTCCCTCAGCACCAAATGCAATCGCCTGACGGACTTGCTCTGGGGTATCAGCATTCGTACGAAGTCCCAGACGACGATGCTTGTCAGCTAACTTCATAATGAAATCATAATATTGATAAACCTTTGAGTCTTTTGGCTTCATCGTCCTTGTGACAAGTACCTGCTTGAGTTCACTATCAGCAGTCTGAACAGCTCCAGCAAGCACCTCACCTGATGAGCCATTGATGGAAATAGCATCTCCCTCACGAAGCGTTTGACCAGCACATGAAAGTGTTCCCTGTGAATAATCAATATGAATTTCACCAGCCCCGGCAACACATACTTTGCCCATTTGTCGGGCAACAAGCGCGGCATGACTTGAAACACCACCACGGCTCGTAAGAATCCCCTCTGCAGCAATCATGCCACGCAAATCCTCGGGGCTTGTTTCCACTCGCGCAAGCACGACCTTCTCGCCGCTATTAGCAAGCTCCTCAGCCTTTTCTGCAGTAAACACCAACTGACCGGTAGCTGCTCCAGGACCAGCTGGCAGACCTGTCGTCAGCAAATGACCACTCTTCTTGGCTGACTCATATGCTGCATGATCGAAAATTGGCGCTAACAACTGCGAGAGCGCATCTGGATCAGCTGACACAATCGCATGAGATGCCTTCATGAGTTTTTGCTTCACCATATCATGGGCAATCTTCACGTAGGCTAGAGCTGTACGTTTCCCATTTCTTGTCTGAAGCATGTACAACTTTCGATTCTCAATCGTAAACTCAAAGTCCTGCACATCCCCAAACTTCTTTTCCAACGTTGAACGAACCTTTTCAAGTTCCTTATACGTTTTGGAAAACATCGGATCTGCTTTCATTTCAGCAACCGGAAGCGGAGTGCGAACGCCAGCCACAACATCTTCACCCTGTGCGTTCACCAGATACTCACCATAGAAAATATTCTCGCCCGTAGCCGGATCTCGAGTAAACGCAACACCCGTCGCACAATCATCACCCATGTTGCCAAACACCATACTCTGGACATTCACTGCCGTGCCCCACTCATCCGGAATCTTGTACTTCCGACGATAGAGAATGGCTCGCTCATTCATCCAGCTCCCAAAGACTGCACCCACTGCTCCCATGAGCTGCTTGAAGGGATCTTGCGGAAAACTCTTTCCCGTCCGCTGTTTGATAAGCGTGAGATAACGATGAATAAGTTCACGGAGGTGCTCGGCTTCAAGATCCGTGTCGTTCTCTATACCGAGTTGATGTTTGAGGCCGTCCATGACTTCGTCAAATGGTTCATGCTCATTTTCATGAACTTTTTGAACACCCATAACAACATCGCCATACATTTGAATAAAACGGCGATAGGAATCGTATGCAAATCGCGCATTCCCAGTCGCCTCTGCAAGCGTCTTTACACTTTCATCATTCAGTCCCAGATTAAGGATAGTGTCCATCATCCCAGGCATGCTGTCTCGGGCACCACTCCGCACACTTACAAGAAGAGGCTTTTTAGGATCACCAAACTTTTTGCCTGTATCTCTTTCAAGAGTCCTCACATATTTTCTCACATCATCTTCAAGACCCTTTGGAAACTTACTTTTATTTTTGTAGTAGTCGATACACACTTGGGTAGTGATGGTAAACCCTGGAGGAACAGGCAAGCCTATCGATGTCATCTGGGCAAGGTTAGCGCCTTTACCACCGAGGAGTTCCCTCATTGATCCATCGCCATCACACTTAATTGTTCCAAAGTAATAGATCATCCTGCCAGCCTTGGCTCGTCTACCACTTCGTGGTGATGACTTCTTAGCTGGAGCCTTCTTAGCTCGAGACTTTTTAGCCGGAGACTTCTTAGCCGGAGACTTCTTTTTACGGGTTTTAGCCATTGGCAGACGGAACCTTTCCTTGAATCGAGATACTATTTTTCTTTGGAAATCTCCGACGAATCTATTCTTGGGATCCAAAGCCGTCAACGCGTTGAAGTGATAGGCGAACCAGAGTGAATCAACCGGAGTCATCCAGGTGCTGTCGACCCTGTATGGGCCGCTGTGGGCACCACGTACCGCCATGCATTCAGAGCTTCTTTTTCTTCATTCTAGATGGAAATTGCTACTCCTTCTAATTCGTTAACCTCTCGAGTTGATGCGTCCTATATGCGGCAAACATCTCCTGAACATAGAAGCATTTACCGCCTTATCGGGTTTTCTCGCACACAAACGAGTGAGGCTACGCGAGTCAGTCGAATCACACTGCAACGCTGACGGTAGAAGAATAATCTGCTTGCTTGAGCAGCAGTTCATCCTTGTTTTTTTCTTCCCGCACTCTCTACAAAAAAGACACCAATCACAATGCACACAGCTGCAGAGAGAACAGCCCACAGTGGAATATTTGTCGAACCGACTCCTGGCATCTCATTGGTGCTAGCTGCAAGTAATTCCTCAGACGAGTAGCCCGAGGTCAACAACATTGCAAGAGGCATCGAGTTATGAACCATATGTCCGATAATCGCAGGTAAAATACTACCCGTTGCGATTGTTATCCAACCTAAGAGCACACCCAAGATAAATGTTTGCGGCATGCGCTCTGGCAAGACATGCGCTATTGCAAATAAGAATGCCTGCGCAAAGACAGCAATGGCGACTCGGCCAGATGTCTTTCGACTACCTGCGAAGGCAGATAACGTCCATCCTCGAAACAAAAACTCTTCACACACAGCAGGAATCACACCCACGAGAAGCCATGAGAGCCACCATTCTTGACCAAGAATAAGTTGCACAATTCGTCGTGAAAGATCCTGAGCTTGTTGCGTAAGAGTTTCACCTCCGAAGGCGACAAGGGCAGCTGCACCAATAATGAAAGTCCCCCCTCCGAGTAGCCCTGCTCCGATGAGTCCCAAACTGCCCTTGAGCCCGTGACCACTTCCCGGCCAATACAATGAAAACGTCTGCCGTATATCCACACGTTGCCACCACAAAAGCAACCCAAGAGGAAGAAGAACTGTGGCAACCTGTGTAGCTGGTATTGCCGTGAGTAAATCTTTGGGCATGAAGGCCTGGGCGTACCATAACGCTGCTAAACCCATGATGGGAGGTATGGCACCTTGTACAAGCGTTGGTCGAACCCTCCTATTTGGCCGTGTCAGTGCGGGCGATGCTGAGTCTTGGCCACGAAAAAGAGTGTCCTCATCAGCAAGCATGACAGCTGTCACTCTCAGCAACAGCCATGTAACAAACACAGACGAGGCTAAAGAAAGAAAAAGTGGCAGTGCGATAGCTCCTACTCCTCTTGCTTCAACTCCTGCAAAAGCTGCCTGTGAGACCAAAACGTGTCCAACGAATGGCACTGCAGGAAGCAGGCGATTGTCTTGCATGCCGGGCAAGAGCGCTGCTCCAGCGAGTGCACTGACCAAAATAATCACAGGCGTAAGAGTATTTTGTGCTTCCTTTCCACTTTTGGCTGCAGTCGTGACAGCCAGACATGTCGCAGCCCCAACGGACGCCAGACCGACAAATACAATCAGTGTCAAAACAATACCACTAGCCGTTGCAAATGCTAATGCCTGTGACGGGCTATCTGCGAGCACCCTCAGTGATACCGCACTTGTGGCAGCAATTGATGTAACATTTGCAGCAAGGGTTAACAGCGTAATAGCAAAGACAGCCAAAAACTTTCCAAACACTATTTCCTGAGCCGAACAGGGAGCAATCAGGAGCGTTTCAATCGTTCCTCGCTCCTTTTCTCCGGCGATGGCATCAATTGCTGGGTAAAAGGCTCCTGTCATCGTCAGCACTGCAAGGAGAACAAGCACACCACCGGCGACTGTATTCATGATTTCATTCAGAGGCAACTGACCAGATGCTATCTCTCCCGTTAATTGCATTTCGATTGGTTCTAAAACCGTTTCTGGAAGACCTGCCGTCGCTATACGCTGCTTCCGTATTTCCTCATTGAAACTGCTCATGAGCGCGACAAACTGTTTGCGCATTGCCTGCGATGGGGGCCGAATGGTTGAGGTGCCAACGCTGATTGCAACGGTTCCTTGCTTATCAAGTGCGGCCATCATTCCCTGCTTCGCATGAACCCAAAGATCGGCAGCGCCAGTATCCATCGCTTCCTGCGCAATCTCATTCGATGTCTGATGCCATAATGTTTCGGCTGGCCACATGTTTTCTTCTGATGGGTCCGTGCTGTCGATCATTTTCTGCATTCGTTCAATAAATGCATGTGCATCAGGCCCCGATACAACTACTACTACCTTCGTCGCGGCGAGCCTTGCCTCAGCTTCCATTACCCCTTTCCGCAAACCCAGCGTGGTCGCAAGTGCCAGAATCGGATAACAGATCATTGGGAGCAGCAATGTGATAACTAACGTGCGTCGGTCACGCACAAATTCAAGAAGCTCGCGCCGGGCCACACAACCAGCAGACTGCCAGCGACTATGCGCAACCTTTGAATACTTTTCATCGCGCATCAGCGTGACTCCCCGCTCACAGCATCAAAAAAGGCATCTTCAAGCTCACCTTTTTCACCAACAAGCTCATCTCTTGTGCCAGAAGCAACAATCCTCCCCATGTGAATGATGACGAATCGATTACAGCGTTGTTCTATTTCATGGAGCCGGTGTGTTGAGATCAGGACTGCATGGCCCTCAGCTCTCAACTGACCAATCATGGAAAGCAAATCACGTGCACCGAGCACATCTAGCGCATTGGTAGGCTCATCGAGAACAAGTGCTGGGGGATCATGCACTAATGCACGACCAAGCGAGACCCTCTGACGCTGCCCTGACGACAAACGGCCAGCAGGTCGATCAGCACATGACAGAAGATCAAGGACATCGAGTAGATACTCAACACGATTCACAGCGCTAGCATGATCAAGACCATGCAGCCTTCCAAACGATGTAAATATTTCACGCGGCGTCAACCTGTCAGGAACACCGGTAGTGGCTGAAACATACCCCAGACGTTGACGCACCCCAACAGGATCCTTTGTAACATCACATCCGTCTACACGAGCGATACCTGATGTCGGCTTGAGGAGTGTTGCGAGCACCCGTAACGTGGTTGTCTTTCCCGCACCGTTGGCTCCTAGCAGGCCAACTATTTCCCCAGGAGCAACTTCAAAGGAGATGCCGTCAACTGCATGCACAACGGCACCGTCGGTTGATCGATAATCCTTTACCAGATCAATGACCTCTATCACCCTCAAACCTCTTCACTTGGTGGAAACTGACGGCGCTCAAGTATAAAGAGAGCAGCAGTTAAGAATACTGCAGAGAGAATGAAAATGGCACAGACTTGCACCCAGGCAGGCTTCAAATCAACAAGTAACTGTACTTCAACAGGAAGCTGTCTCCGCCAATCCATCCATTCTACCAACAATGTTCGTATTCGCAGACTTATTGTCAGTTGGTTCACAACTGCTGGCAGCAAACCCGCCAAATATTCAACAACGATGGCAACACCCACGCTGGCTACCAAGGCCCGCTTTGGAAGAATCACTGCCGGGAGAGAAAAAAGGGCAGCGCGACCAACACATGACAACAGGATGAGACCAGAAAAGACGCTCGCCACTTCTTTTGGATTCCACACATTACTGACGAGAAGTGAGGCACCTAAGGCGGTCAAAGCTACGCTTCCTGTCCATAGAACAGACGCAAGATAGGTTCCTAGAAGCAGGGATACACGCCCCGATGGTCGGACCGTAACATGCACCCACGTCCCTCGTTCAAGTTCATCCGAAATGACAGGGCTCATTGTCACCAGTAAACCCAACAAACAAATACCTTCAGGAATCAGCACGTACAGAAGCACAACTGCCAGATCTGGATCGATTTGACCACGGGACGCTCTTCCTGCTGCCAGCATAACGGCAGCTGGGAAAATAATTCCCAGCAACGCCATAGCCAACCGCGGAAGTGTTATGAGCCGTCGCAATTGAAACGCTGCCACAGATAAGATTCCGGTAAGCGATGGCTTTTGGATCCAAAGCATTATGCATCAATCCCACGATGTAGTTGTACAAGTCTGCCAAAAACACCTTCCAGCGTTCGATCTGCTGGGCTGACTTCCGAAATAGCAAGACCTTCAATCGCCGCTTCCTGTACAACTTCAGCAAGGGATGCTGGTGCCCGAGTCGCTATGACCACGATATCTTTGCCCTCGATACGCACTGTCTCCACACCATCACTCCTCCATGCTCTTTCTGCAAACTTCTGCGGAGGTGAGCAACGTACACGAACCTCTGTTGGTAGTGAATCAATCAGATCACGAATCTCTGCTGATGTGCCACTTGCAACAAGTCGCCCACCAAGAATGACCGCTAATCCAGCATCAAGTGCTTCAACTTCGTGAAGTAAATGACTTGCCACGATGAGACTGCGATCCCGAGACCATCCACGCACAAGATGAACAAGCTCATGACGTGCAACCGGATCAAGTCCAATGAATGGTTCATCCAAAACAAGCAAATCGGGGTCATGCGCTATAGCGCCAGCAAGCTTTACACGTTGACGCATCCCTTTTGAAAGTGTTGCAACCGGCCGCCTGGATGCTGAACCAAGGCCCACTTGCTCAATAGCTTTTGACGTTCTTCTGCGCACATCGGCTCCTGAAAAACCTGACAAACGGACAAGATGCTCAACCCAGGCCTGAGCCGTTGCTTGGTTTTCGACGAGATCTGCTGCCGGACAGTAGCCGATTCTCCGAAGCACACGTGGATTCGCGAAGGGCGACTCACCGAATACTTCTACTCGACCCATTGTTGGTCTCAATTGTCCTGTCATAAGACCTAGAAACGTTGTCTTTCCGGCACCATTTGGCCCGAGAAGACCATGGGCACCGCGCGCAAATTGGACCGACACGTCATTCACACCAATAACAGAGCCATAGAGTTTCGTCAGGTGAGAGATGTGGATCACGCAAGACCTCTTTCTATGCCCGCACCGGCGCATCAACACGCCGCCAAAGAATACATAATGACAGACACGTTATGACAGATAATGCTATGGCAGGAGGGACAATCGCTTGAGCACGTTTTTCAATGCCAAAAATCCAACCCTGAATGACTCCCAAAGAATGGTACGGTGAAATCCATGCCCAATGATCAATGGAGGTATCGAGACCAGCCGCTTTCTCAAACCACTGCCTGGAGCGGGGGGGGCGATTCTTCTTCAAAATCAAGTCTTTCTCATCTCCA
>MDSZ01124569.1_pt1 | contig 18425 bp, 10 predicted proteins | sample 811201 | NCBI WGS metagenome assembly MDSZ01 (sample SAMN05326647, study PRJNA326480) | marine metagenome | isolation source: seawater | place: Indian Ocean: North | collected 2010
ACCAATTGGCATTGGAAAAATTAACAAGAGCAAACCTGAGGTTTGTAGTCTCAGTAGCCAAACAATATCAGAATCAAGGTCTAACCTTGCCTGACCTAATAAATGAGGGTAACCTTGGACTTATTAAAGCAGCTCAAAAATTTGACGAAACTAGAGGGTTCAAATTTATTTCTTATGCTGTTTGGTGGATTCGTCAATCAATTCTTCAAGCACTCGCTGAACAAGCCAGAATAGTTAGACTTCCATTGAATCAAGTGGGGTCTTTGAATAAAATCAACAAGGCTTTTTCAAAATTAGAACAAGAATACGAAAGACCACCTTCAGCAGAAGAACTTGCAGAAGCTCTTGAAGTTCCTGAAGATAAAATTAAAGAAAGCCTCAATGTTTCAGGTAGACATGTATCCATGGATGCACCACTGACGACAAATGAGGACGGTGGAACATTAATGGATGTTATGGCCAATAATGATGCTCCAAAAACGGATCAAACGCTTATGGCCGAATCTCTGCAAAAGGAAATCGAAAGATCTTTAAGCACGCTCACTGATAAAGAAAGAGAAATTATCCGTTTGTTTTTCGGAATTGGTATGAATCACGGTTTAACCCTAGAAGAAATAGGAGCAAAATTCAATCTTACAAGAGAACGTGTAAGACAAATTAAAGAGAAAGCAATTAGACGCCTTCGTCATACGTCAAGAAATAAACTTTTAAAGTCCTATCTAGGATAAAACAATCATATTTTAAGCTGCCTTTTTGGCGGCTTTTTTTTATTAGCAATCAACAAAACAATTATAATGGAAATGGAATTAGGCTATGAAAAAGGCTTACAACTTCAATTAGAAAAAGAGCGCGCTGCCGTTAAACTGCAAAGTAAAGTTGGTGAACTACTTTATGAAAAAGGCATAGAATTGGTTCTTTTTAGAAATCATCTTACAGATACAACAATATCCGAAATCATCAATCTCCATGAGTACTCCAAAAAAGTAGTTAATGAACCCATAGATGTTTTCACAACTGCTGAATTGGCAAGTTGCCTTTTAGAACTTGATTTAGCTCCTGCTAAAATGGACATTGGCAAATTGGCCAATGAATGGATACAAGAAAAGGCTAGCCATAATTCACAAAAAGATTTCCTACTAAATAAACTCTCAGAATTGAAAGCCGAGCATGGTAATATCGAGCCACGTGATGTAGTTTTATATGGTTTCGGCCGAATTGGTCGACTTGCGGCAAGAGAGCTTATTAAACAAGCTGGAAAAGGTCAGCAATTAAGATTAAGAGCCATTGTCACCAGGGGGAATTCAGACGCGGATATTATCAAAAGAGCCTCTTTACTAAGAAATGATTCTGTTCATGGCGCATTCAAAGGATCAGTGATTGCTGACCCTGAAAATAGTGCTATTGTCATCAATGGACAAAAAGTACAAATGATTGGAGCCTCAAACCCAGAGGACATTGATTACACGGCCCATGGAATAAGTAATGCCTTGGTAATTGATAACACAGGAGCCTTCACCAATAGAGAAGCTCTATCTAGACACTTGAAATCTAGAGGAGTATCAAAAGTTTTATTGACAGCACCGGGTAAAGAGATTCCAAACATTGTTTATGGAATCAATCAACATGAGTTAGATATCGAAAATGAAAATATTTTCTCTGCAGCATCTTGTACAACAAATGCCATATCACCAATACTAAAAGTGGTCAACGACAAATATGGAATAGTTAAAGGACATATTGAAACGGTTCATGCCTATACCAATGATCAAAATTTATTGGACAATATGCACAAAAAACCAAGACGAGGACGTTCAGCGGCTATAAATATGGTAATTACTTCCACTGGTGCAGGAAAAGCCGTTACAAAAGTAATTCCAGGACTTAAAGATAAGCTCACAGCCAATGCTGTAAGGGTTCCTACTCCAAATGGATCACTTGCTATTTTGAATTTAGAATTGAATAAGTCAGTCAGTGTCGATGACATAAACAATACAGTTCAACGGGAGGCACTTGATGGAGATTTGGTGAATCAAATTTATTTTTCAATAGATTCGGAATTGGTCTCTAATGATATCATTGGGAATACGTGTTGTGCAGTATATGACTCGAAAGCGACTCTAGCATCAAATGATGGGAAAAGTGTGGTTCTGTATACGTGGTATGATAATGAATATGGTTATACCAAACAAGTCATCAGACTTGCCAAGTACATTACCAAAGTAAGACGAGCCATATATTATTAGTCAACACCTGGCAACTCTGTTGTAAGGTACAAGTTTATTAAAGAAATTATAAGAGCAATTATTGCAATATATAATGCAGTTGAACTCCGTTTGCTGTGTCTTTCACCCATAATGATTTAATATACGTAATTTTTTTGAATATAGTTTCGAAGCATAAAACATTACTATTTGAATAATAGTATTTACTAATGAAGTTCCTTTCAAAATATAGGCAAAGAGAATTTCATAAAATAATTTGGTTTTTTTTAATAAAAAGTCATTTGGCTTTTTAATTTGATATAACTTTGTAGCATATCATTAAATAGAGAACATATGTCAGCTGATATATTTGCAAAAATTCAAGAAAATCGTGGCCCTTTAGGGATTCATGCAGAAAGATCCCATGGATATTTTACATTTCCGAAACTTGAAGGTGAAATAAGCCCACACATGGAGTTCAGAGGCACAAAAATGCTCAATTGGTCTTTAAATAATTATTTGGGACTTGCCAATGACCCTGAGGTAAGAAAATACGATGCAGAGGTTGCTCTAGAATATGGATTTTCACATCCAATGGGTGCGAGAATGATGAGCGGAAATACAAACTTTCATGAAAAATTAGAAGCTGAGCTTTCGGAATTTGTTGAAAAAGAAGATACCATACTATGTAATTTCGGATATCAAGCCGTATTGTCATGTATTGATGCTCTTGTTGACAGAAAGGATGTTATTGTTTACGATGCGGAATCTCATGCATGTATTCTTGATGGTGTTAGATTGCATATGGGAAAAAGATATGTATTCAAGCACAATGATGTTGAAGACTGTGAAAAACAATTGATACGTGCAGAAAAATTAGCTGAAGAAACCGGTGGCGCTATTTTGGTGATAACCGAAGGGGTTTTTGGAATGAGAGGCGATCAAGGTAAATTAAAGGAAATTGTTGCACTAAAAGAAAAATACAATTTTCGATTATTCGTTGATGATGCCCACGGTATTGGTACCCTAGGAGCTAAAGGGGGTGGTACCGGACAAGAGCAGCATTGTCAAGACGGAATAGATATTTATTTCGGGACTTTCGCTAAGTCATTTGCTCTTATCGGTGGTTTTATTTCAAGTGATGCTCAGGTGATTGAATTTCTTCGATACAATATGCGTTCTCAAATATTTGCAAAGTCATTACCGATGACCTTAGTAAAAGGTGCATTAAAAAGGCTCGAAATAATGAGAAGGGATACATCTCACAAGGATAAATTATGGGAAATTACAAATGCCTTAAAAACTGGTTTAGTAGAAAACGGTTTTGAAATTGGACCCTCAAACTCGTGCGTAACTCCAGTATATTTAAATGGTTCGATACCAGAAGCCACAAATTTGATTTACGATTTAAGAGAAAATTATAATATCTTTTGTTCGATGGTTGTATATCCAGTTGTGCCAAAAGGAATGATTATTTTAAGACTAATACCAACGGCTTCACACACTATTGAAGATGTAAATTATACCATCGACTGTTTCTCAAAAATTGTAGGTAAGCTAAAAGCTGGAGACTACATGTCTGATGAAATTGCTCCCATCGAAAAAGAGTAATTCTTAGACATTTCTATCATCTTTTTTACACGTTCTTTATCGAAGCATAGACGTTCAGTTTCAAAGTTTGAACTGCTTCGGTCGTATATTTTTTTACACCCAGAAAAATGAATCCACTCTGGCTGCACATTTTTTATGAAAAAATCAATATTGTGATCATTTAACCCTCCTCCGGGTAATATCTCAATTTTATCTTGTGCATAATTAATCATAGCTTTCAGTGTAGACATGCCTTTAATGACATGCGTTTCACATCCTGAACTCAGTATACGGTTAATACCTGATTCAATCAAGACATCCATTGAGGCTTTCCAGTCAGGCGTATCGTCAAATGCCTTATGGAATGTAATATCTATATCTGGGAATTCTTTTCTAATTGAAAATAGAAATTCATCATTCACTCTATGATCTGGTAGTAATGCGCCTATCACAACACCATCAACTCCTAACTTCTTAAAAGAATAAATCTCATTACGGATGGAATCAAGTTCGGATGATGTATAAACAAAACCACCTATTCTAGGGCGAACCAATACGTGGGTTTTTAACCCAAGATCTATCGAGCTTTGAACAAGCGCCGCAGAAGGAGTCACGCCACCAGATTCTAAATTCTGACAGACCTCTACCCTATCTATTTCGAGTTCTTGGGCAAGCTGTATTGCTTCAGTATTGGAAACACATAATTCTATGCGTAGCATTTGAGATAATAATAAGAGTTAACACAATCTAAGAACCCAAATATAAGACAAAATTTCAGCATTTAAAATTTCACCTATAACATTCAATTTTAGTTATATTTGTGCATCATCGAAATTATATGTCCGAAGAGATTACTTCAAGTAAAAAAAGCCTAGACTTTACATCATTTAAAAATCAAGTACTTAGCGACTTTAAGTTAGCTTGTGAATCAAGGGAAGCCTCACTACTTGGTAGAAAAGAAGTGCTCACAGGAAAAGCAAAATTTGGAATATTTGGAGACGGTAAAGAACTGGCCCAAATTGCGCTTTCTAAACAATTTCAGAACGGAGACTTCCGTTCAGGATATTATAGAGACCAAACAATTATGCTGGCCATAGAAGAGCTTACATTGGAACAATATTTTTCTGGCTTGTATGCACATACCGATGTAGAAATTGAGCCTCAATCGGCGGGACGACAAATGGGAGGTCATTATGCAACAAGAAATCTTGATGCAAATGGAGATTGGAAAAATCTAATGAACCAAAAGAACAGTAGTGCAGATATTTCGCCTACAGCTGGACAAATGCCTCGCTTAGTTGGACTAGCTCAAGCTTCAAAAGTATATCGAACAAACAAGAATCTACATGGCTTGGATTTTACCAAGAAATTTAGCAACAAAGGAAATGAGGTTGCTTTCGGAACTATTGGTGATGCCTCTACTTCCGAAGGTCCTTTTTGGGAATCAATAAATGCTGCAGGGGTTATGCAAATTCCATTAGTTATGTCTGTTTGGGATGACGGATATGGAATTTCGGTACCAAGAAAATACCAAACAACAAAAGGGTCAATTTCTGATGCATTAGCAGGAATGCAAAGAACTGATTCAAAAGCAGGTTATGAAATATTTGTAACTAGAGGTTGGGATTATCCTCATCTTTGCGAAACTTATGAGAAAGCGGTTAAACTCGCAAGAGATGAGCACATCCCAGTTTTAATTCATGTCAAAGAAGTAAATCAACCTCAAGGACATTCTACTTCAGGTTCTCATGAGAGGTACAAAAGTGCTGAACGTCTTCAATGGGAGAAAGACTTTGACTGCATAGATAAATTTAAGGCCTGGATATTAGATTTTAATATTAATGGTCAAATTATAGGAACTGAAGATGAACTAAATCAAATTCAGTCGGAGGCAAAAAACACTGTTAGGGATGCCAAAAATAAGTCTTGGAAGAAGTTTACAAATGACATTAATTCGGATTTAAAGGAAGCTTGTTCACTTCTATTGGAACTTGCCGAAGTTAGCGAACAAAAAGTTTTTATACACAAGGAACGCGAGGCCCTTGAAAAGGCTTATGAGCCTATTCGCAAGGATATTTTTTCGACTGTAAGAAAGGTTCTTCGATTGGTTAGTAAAGAAAATCATGAGCAAAAGAAAAAACTCTCGAATTGGATAAAAGCCAAATTGGAAAATGCCAATGATCGATACAGCTCACATTTATATTCACAATCTACCTTAAGTATTTCTAAGATATATCATGTTCCGATCCAATTTGAAGATGAGGCTAAAATGGAAGATGGGAGGATTATTCTGAGAGAGAATTTCAAAAAACAGCTTGAAAAAGTTCCTGAGCTAATCATATTTGGAGAAGATGCTGGAAAAATCGGAGGAGTAAATCAATCTTTAGAAGGACTGCAAGAAGAATTCGGCGAAGACAGAGTATTTGATACAGGTATTCGAGAATGTACCATAATTGGTCAAGGTATTGGAATGGCAATGAGAGGACTAAGACCTATTGCAGAAATTCAGTATTTAGATTATTTATTATATGCCATTCAGGTGATGTCTGATGATTTATCAACATTACAATACCGAACAAAAGGAGGACAAAAGGCTCCATTAATAATAAGTACTCGAGGTCATCGTCTTGAGGGCATTTGGCACAGTGGCTCTCCAATGGGTATGATTATAAATGCCTTAAGAGGAATGAATATCTGCGTGCCAAGAAATATGACGAAAGCAGCTGGCTTTTATAATATTCTGTTGGAATCAGATGAGCCAGCACTTGTTGTAGAGCCGCTTAACGGATATCGCACAAAAGAAAAATTCCCAAAAAATATTGGGGAATTCAATGAACCTTTGGGCATACCTGAAATTGTCAAAGAAGGTAAGGATATCACATTAGTTTCTTACGGATCGACTTTCAATTTATGTGTAATAGCTGAAAAATCACTTGAACAGCTTGGTATTTCCGTTGAGCTTATCGATGTGCAAACCTTAATACCTTTCGATACAAATCACATCATTAAAAAATCAATAGAAAAGACGAACAGACTCATCATTGTGGACGAAGACGTAAGTAGTGGAGCAACTGCTTATATTTTGGATAAAATAATGGTTGAACAAAATGCCTTTTTTAATTTGGATTCAGCTCCCGTTACATTAAGTGCAAAAGATCATAGACCTGCATATGGGACTGACGGAGACTATTTTTCTAAACCTAATGTCGACGATATTATAGAAAAGGTTTATGAAATCATGAATGAAACTGATCCTTCTAGCTTTCCATCGCTTTATTAAACTAGTTAATCTCGATATCGTAGGGTAATCTCATTTGAATTCCGTTAAGGTTTTCAACTTTCTTAATAGAATGAGTGATTTTATTCAGGAATTCATACCCCTTTATTGCCCCACTATTAATTTGGGTATTTTCCTCCTCATTTAAAGCTTCAATTAAGCTTTCGAATTTATTCTCTTGAACCTTTGGATAATAAAGAAGCATGTCATTTTTAACTCCTGCTTTTTTTCTTGCAAAGGAAATAGCTTCCTTTAAACCACCTAGCTCATCAATCAAACCATTATCCAATGCATCTTGTCCGGTCCATACCCTACCCCTGGCGATTCGATGAACCACATCGATATCCATATTTCGACCATTAGAAACCCTACTCAAAAAAAGCTGATAAATTTCGTCAACTTCTTCTTTTGTAATGTTCAATTCATCCTCCGTCAATTTCTTATTTAGAGATAAAACTGAATGTGGATGCGTAGATGCATAATCAAATGCTATTCCCAACTTGTTTTCAAACATTTTTCCCGTATACGGAATAACGCCAAAAACACCAATAGAGCCCGTTATTGTTGATGAATTCGCAAATATTCGTGTTGCCCCTGCTGATACATAATATCCACCAGATGCTGCAACATCCCCCATGGAAACAATTACTGGTTTCTTTTTATTTGTTAAAGCTACTTCTCTCCATATTTCTTCACTTGCAAGAGCACTCCCCCCAGGACTATTTACTCGAAACACGACCGCCTTAATATTCTTATTATTTCGAACCTCAGAAAAGTAGTCGCAAATTTCATTACTCGACATCCCTGATCCATCAACAGATATTTCTCCCTCCCCAACAATCACAGCAATTTGCGGATCCGAAACATCTACCAATTCTTGATTTTCAATAAAAATTTTCTTGCAATATTTCGAAAAATCAAAAAACACAAGATCATCTATCGATTTGGACTTTGTTTTGCTCATAAGAATCTTTTCAACCTCGTCCCTATATTTCGCACCATCTAAAAGACCATATGAAACTGCATCCTTGACATCTCTAATTGTCAAAAATTCTGCGAAGCTAGACAAACTATCTTCAGAAAGATTTCTGGAATCACCAACTTCAGATAAATAAACAGACCACATTGAATTTAAATACCGCTCAACCTGAACTCTACTAGAGTCACTCATACTTTTCCTGAAAAAAGGTTCTACAGCACTCTTAAAATCATTTTCAGAGCCCCTAATGATTTCTAATTCGAGGTCGAGTTTATCTAAAAGACCTTTTAAAAAGATCAGCTCTCCTCCCAACCCTTTCCATTCAAAAATAGAATTGGGAAATGCATAAGTCTCATTTGCAATCGATGAAATATAATAAGCCTTCTGACTGACATACTCACCTGAATTGTATGCCACTACAAACTTGCCACTTTTCTTAAATTTAGCAATACCAGACCTCAGCTCTTCTGCTGTTGCCATTCCACAATTAATATCACCGATATCAATATAAATGCCTTTCACATTTTCATCTTTAGCAGCCTGCTCTAGACCATATAAAATATCAGATAATCCAATTTGAGAATTCAAACTAAGGGTCATTGGATCAAATTCTGCATTTGAAACCTCCTTGATTGGTCCTTCGATTTTCAGATGAAGAATCGTGTTGGGTTCTAGCTCTAAATTGTCCTCTGAAAATAAAGACAAAATCCCAAGTATGCTAAATAGAAAAACGACTCCGAATACTAATCCACTGAGTCCAACTGATAAAAATATGGGCCAAAACAACTTTTTGAACCATGAAACTTCCTTATTTTGATTGTTTGTAGTCATCATTATATTTTTATTATTTAAAATAAATTTGAAAGATTCAAGCCTCGGTCAAATAGATTAAAATTCAACGAGAATTTAATTTCACGACCATATGCGTCAAATAAATTGCTCATATTTTCACTTCTAACTAATGGGAAGTATACACCAAAAATACCGCCAAATTCAATCGATAAACCAGAATTGTGCATGTAATTTAATTGATCACCATCCATGAAAAACCCATGATTTGAGAACAACTTAATAAAGTTAGGTATGTAGGGGATTTGAGCACTAACATTACATGAACTGAGCCAATACTGAGTCGTTCCTAAATCTGATGTACTCGAAAAGGCACCTTGATCATTAGCCCTCTGCTGTGCCCAAAACGAACCTCCTGAGGCATTTCTTTCAAAGTTGTATTGTTCTATAAATAGATCTTGATACCCTCTAGAGCCACTCATGGCCAATTGAAGATGATCATTGTAATAGAATGGAGATTCAAATATGAAATTTCTACCAAAATAACATCTAGCTGAAATTGATTTATCCATTTCACGCAGGTATCTAAATGATAGAACTCCTTGAACTTCACCTCTTAAAATACTTTCTATTCCTTTGATGTCTTGATAGTATGTTAAGGTGCTTTCAATATTCCAAGAAAAGTCAGGCCCGCTAGCTCCTTTCAAAGTATACATTGATTTAACTCCAGCACTAGATTTCTTTATACCCCCATATACATCTTGTCTCCAAATACCTCTAATAAGTATTTGCTGATTTAATCTGGAGGATTTATTTCTATTCCCAAGGTCAAACCTCATAAACGGAGAAACCCCAACGAAGTAAGAATTGTCATAGGTTGAATTTGCAAATGACTTTATGGATGCTCCAACCTTGATCATTTTTGCACGTATCCTTGGCAAGATATTATATGAAACCTCTGAAATTCCTGAGATTCGATTTGCACCAAAGCTGTAATGAGGGGCAATAAGGTACTGGAGACCATTTGTAGGAATGCCAAAATTATGGATGGCTGCTCCTAGCATAAATCTATCATATGCATTACCAGCAATACTCGGAGTCCAAAATACATTTGAATATTCCCTTTCATTATCACCAAACAAAAACTCAAACTTGATGGGCTCCCATTTATGAAATAATCCTTTTGCCTTCCAAATATTATTTTGGCGATTGATTTCCGGGATATTCTTTCCTTCATCAATAATAACTTTTGAAATTTGATTGAATTTAGTTTCTATGGCTATTGAATTTTCACCTGGCTCAATCCATATGGATTCGACCATTTCACCATTTAAATCGATAACATTGATTTCGATAGGTCCATCCACTTGACCTATATTTTTTATGGTAACCTTGCTTGAGTTATTCTCCTTTACATTCTTCACCGACTTGATCTTATAATCAATATGATTTGTTGTTTGAATGATTTCCTTGAAAAACCAGTCCATATTTTTACCTGTTTCAGATTCAAATAAGGATTTTAAATCTTCAGGTTGAGGATGTTTAAACTTCCACTCATTAAAATACTTTTGCATAATACGATCAAACTCGTCATCTCCTAAATATTCCTTTAGATAGAAGAAAACCAATCCAGTCTTTTGATACATAACAATACCATAATTTACTGGTGAGAAATCTGCTGAGTGCGTTTCAATAGGTTGGTCAATACCGAAAGACGATATTGTTCGATAACTCAAATCTCCCATGTCATGATAATCCAGATCGTTCATGTGAAATCTTCCATTGAGAACCATATCAGATAATCGGGTATTACCAGGATATTTTGTTTGTATATAGCGTACCTCATTCAGCGTATTAATGCCTTCATCCATCCATCCATGTACTCTTTCATTTGAACCTAATATGCCATAAAACCAATTATGACCAACCTCATGAACGATTACGATTTCTAATTCTTCATCAGAGGATGAGTTTCCTATTACAGTTACATTAGGATACTCCATCCCTCCACCTGCACTAATTGTTCCATCCACTGCAGTTACTTGATTGTATGGATAATCACCATTCCATTTTGAATAATAAAAAGTACCATCATTCAAATACTCAATAGACCTTGACCAGAGTTTTGCATTTTGAGGTACAAACATTGCCCATGTATCAACAATTCTACCTGTGTGAGGCAACTCGACTTCTCCTTTGAGAACTAAATACCGTTTATCTGCAAACCAAGCAAAATCATGAATGTTTTTTTGTGTGTATCGAAGCGTCTTTTTTTGTTCTGAAGAACTTGGGAAAGGACTTTCCCTTTTATTTAAGCCTTTTCTACCAGCAATTATGTCTGGGAGTTCTTTTAGAGTTTTGTCGGCCAATTCCTTCAGTCGCTGTATTTCACTTCCAGTTTGAAGATCACCTGTTGCACCGACAATATAATTTGATGGTAATGTAATAGAAACGTCAAATGAACCAAACTCAGAGTAAAACTCTCCCTGATTCAAATATGACATCGGATTCCATCCATTTTTATCGTAAACAGCCGGCTTTGGATACCATTGTGTGATTTGATAAGATTGTTCTATATGACCCAGCCTTGATATTTCACCTGACGGTATTTTAACTCGGAATGGCGTAGTAATACTTAATTGTCCCTTAGGCAAAAGAGCTTGGGTTAGTTTCAATACGCAAATATCGGGAGACTCGAAAGGAAAGGCGGGTTCCACTTTTCTATTGTCAATTTTAAAAGCCAAACCATCAATAGAACCTCTGTTATCGGTATTACCAAAATACAATTCATCGTCACCATTTCGGTATAATTGATTAGCCAATTCAGTGGACCTATCTTTATATGCGTTAGGCCATAAATGAATATAAATTTCATGTAATGTATCCGGAGAATGATTGATGTATTCCATTGAAATTTCGCCATTCAATACATGTTCACGATCGTTAAGCTCAACCTTAATGATATAGTTAATCTCTTGTTGCCAATAATTTTGTGCAAAAGAAGATAATGGCAATAATAGAAAGAGTAAAATTATTTTAAAATAGAACATGATAGAATTGATAAATAATAAAAAAGGGCTGTAAAATTACAGCCCCTAAATTATATAAAATCAAATAATTATTTAATCAACCTCTGTATTTTAGAATCTCCAAACTTATTTTTCATTTCAACAATGTATACTCCCCTATTCCATGAGGATGTAGAGATTTGAGCTGAAGATGAAATATTTGAACTAAAAACTATTCTACCATTACAATCAAAAACAGAAACAACGTAATTCATTGCATTCAAAATTGAAATTGAAATTGACTCATTAAACGGATTCGGATAAGCTATAATTGAATTTGAAATTTCCTCATTCAAACCTGTTGTTGGTGAAGTTTCAAAACTACCCGTACCGCAAGGGAAAAGCTGATATCCCGAATCATAGGGATTTGAGTTGTCAAACTGTCCACCAACTCCAGTTACACTAAAAGGAGCTAGAGGTGTATTCGTTCCAGGGATGTCCGTATCGGAATCAATCCTAATCGTATAGACATTGGTTCCGTCCGTCACATCTATATTATTAGAACCTGTTGGAAAAGTAGCTATCGGTGTTACAAAATCAAGATTTTCGATAGTAATATATTGAGATTCTGTACTTTCATCTAATGCGGTTACTATTGTAGGACTAACAGTTGGTATATCAGCTGCTATTACAATAATAGAATCAGGAACAACTTCAGTTAATCCATTGTATTGCTCAATTTGACCAGTAACAATAATTTCGTCACCTTCATTAACAACATATCCACTTACATCTGAAAAGCTAAATACATTGATACCATCATTATTCCCATCAATAATGGTGAAACTGTAACCATCATTACCATCAAAGTCTATACAATGAACAACTCCTTGAAGTTGAACAAAATCTCCCAGAGACTCAGCAACACCATCAACATCATTCGATGTAACATCTCCAATAGCTGAAACTGTGTAATCCAGTGTTTCGCCTAAAAGTAAAATTTGTGGCGACGGAGCTCCAGAAGATGAAAAGTCGATAGTACCGGACTGATTTGGATTTTCAGCCGCACCATTTAAACGAACATATACTGCGGTATTATTTACACTACCCGTCTGAAAATTTCCATCAATAACAACAGAACCAAGATTACCTAGTTCAGAAGGGTTGGCATTTGGACCAATCATTGTAAATCCGTATTGGACAATTAATCCAACTGCTAGCTCAGCTCCAGTAGCAGAAACTGTAAAGGCTCCACTTGCAGGTAAATCAAAAGTCTTTGACCCTCCAAAAGCATCAGCATAACCGTTATTAGGATCTAAAGCTTTGATAAAATATTTTGCTTGATAAGTTGAATCCAAAGTATTGGAAACCACATTACCGGCAAAAATCAAATCATTACCGTTTGCAGACGACCCCAGTTCAACAAATGTGTTTGCCTCCATGTTTTTATTACCCTCTAAAGTAGTCTGATCAACCCAAAATGGGTCTGTAAGATTATCAGCATATGTATTTATATTCGGCATAAGCTTAACAGAATTATTGGCAGGAACTATAATTGATTGTAAATCGGGAAGACCCCATGGACTCCCAAATACGTATCCGCCACCATTTACAGGTAATTCAAAAACATTCATGTAACCCGTCCATGGTGCGCTAGCATCAAATACAGTTGCATTATAATTGGAAGGGATCACTAATGAATTTCCAAAAGTACCATTAGACTCGGCTGATATTTCAAATTCTCCAGTAACACTAATGTTAAGGTCTTCTGTTAAATAATTTCCGGAAACTTCAAACATTTGTTCAGTAGATGGAGTTCCTACAAAATGAGAAAATCCAGTGAGAGAATCTGTCGAAGCTAAGATGGTAGGGTTTGTTGCAAGAATTTCACCTCCAAGATTAACTATCGCCGTGTCAGCACCATCAGACAATAGGATTTCCTCTTGGACCGAACTTACGACTGAACCATTTAAACGAACAAAAATTTGAGTTAATGCAACCTCTCCGGCAACTTGAGGAAGTGAAAGTGAATTTGAAAAACCACTACCGCTTGTCAAAGAAATCTCAAAATCACCTGAAACGGTTGCCAAAATATCTCCAACTAGATTGATTCCTTCTACTCCAAAAAATTGTTCAGGTGAGGGTGTGCCAACGTATTGAATGAACCCGTTTATACCATTTGTCGTGGTCGTAATTTGGGGATCTGGTGAGCTTCCACAATTGGCCACATGAGATCCCAGATTCGTCCATGTATTAATATCCAAAACCTCCCATTCAGAATCAGCAGCAGTTGTACCAAAAGAGCCTAGTGGAGTTGCGTTACCGCTACAAATCGACTCTTTTCTTTTCAAGGTATGGTCTTTGGTTGCTGCAGATACTCCTGCAACATCCCATCCTGCACCTGGATCGCCATCCCAACTGCCCAACCAATCGATAAAAATGTAACCAGTGATTTCATCATCTTGCATTACTTGATCGTTATTGACATCTACCCAAGAACCGTCTTGCTTTACCAAACAAAAGCCATCATCACCATTACTCATAAAACTAAATGTATAATCCGCTTCAGCTAAAATCAACGGGTCTGAGGAAGGGTGAGCAATGATATATACATCACCATCAGCAACAGAAGCTCCTACAGGAAATGTATTCCAATATTCATATTCCCCTGGAGTTGTTGGCGCATTACTTACATTCGGAAAAGCATATTCCGAGAGGTCCACGGTTGCACCCGTACCATTATAGATCTCCATATATTTATTATTCGAACTACCCTCGGCATATTCGGAAAAGAACAAATCTGTGCTTTGGCAAAAGGATACAAGGCTGACAAAAAAGAAAGTAAAAATTAAATAAATGTTTTTCATAGTGTTTTAAATTTTGGAAACTAAAAATACTAAGTATAACGATACAAATTACAGATGATAAACAAAAAAAGGCGCCGAAGCGCCTTTAAAATCTATATTTAAGAGCCTATGCCTTCGACTCTTCTTTTCTTTCTGGTTTGGGAAGAAGGACTTTTCTCGACAATTTCCACTTCTTCGTTCTTGGATCTTTTCCAATTACTTTGAATTTGAGCATGTCACCTTCCTTACATACAGCACTCATTTTTGCTGTTTTTTCCCAAGCAAATTCAGAAATGTGTATCAAACCATCGGTTCCCGGCACAATTTCAACAAAACAGCCGAAATCTTTAACTGACTTCACAACGCCTTCGTATTCTTTTTGATCCTCTACCTGAGGAGGAAATGCAATTAATTTCAATCTCCTCAATGCTTCAGCCATATCATCTCCATTATTCGAAAGTACTTGAACACAACCTTCACCATTCTCTAATTCTTCAATGGTAATCGTTGTGTTGGTATCTTTCTGAAGCCCTTGAATGACTTTACCACCAGGTCCGATGATACCACCAATCATTTCATTTGGAACGTTAAACGCTTCTACTCTAGGTGTTTGTGGTTTAAGATCTGCATTTGGTGCAGGTAAGGTTTCTAAAATACAATCCAAAATATGTAATCTTCCCGCTTTTGCCTGCTCTAGGGCTTGAATTAATACCTCATATGGCAACCCATCAACCTTAATATCCATTTGACAAGCAGTAATACCCTTTGAGGTCCCCGTTATTTTAAAGTCCATATCTCCTAAATGATCTTCGTCACCTAATATATCTGATAAGACCGCGAACTTTCCGTTTTCAGCAACCAATCCCATTGCAATACCTGTAACAGGCGCTTTGATTTGAATTCCGCCATCCATTAACGCAAGAGTTCCCGCACAAACTGTCGCCATCGACGAAGAACCATTTGATTCCAAAATTTCTGAAACCAAACGAATGGTATATGGATTATTGTCAGGAAGAACTGGTTTCAACGCTCTCAAAGCCAAATTACCATGTCCAATTTCTCTACGAGACGTTCCTCTAATCATTCTAGCCTCTCCAGTAGAAAATGGAGGGAAATTATAATGAAACATAAATGGTGATGTCCCTTTAAAAGTAACATCATCAATCATTTGTTCATCCATTTTACCTCCTAAAGTCAGGGTAGTTAAAGATTGGGTTTCTCCTCTTGTGAAGACAGCAGATCCATGAGCAGTTGGTAAATAATCCACTTCAGACCAGATCGGTCGAACCTCATCAAATTTACGTCCATCAAGTCGGATGTTATCATCTAACATTGTATCCCTCACAGCTTTTTTCATGGCTTCTTTGAAGTATACTGAAACATATTTTCCAATTTCTTCAAGCTCCTCTTCACTTAACGTTTCTATAAATGCTTCTTTTACAGCACCAAATAACTCAGCTCTTTTTTCCTTAGAAGCCAAACCTTGTCTCGCCACCTCCCTGCATTTATCGTAAGAAAAGTCCATAATTCTTTTTCTAACTTCTTCATTATGATCTTCATGACAATATTCTCTTTTTGGAGAGGATGATGGGATTTCTGAAGCCAAATCCAATTGAAATTGACATTGCTTCTTAATAGCTTCATGAGCTACTTTAATGACATCAACCATTTCTGCCTCTGAGACTTCATGCATCTCCCCTTCAACCATAACAATATTGTCCTTTGTTCCAGCAATGATACAATCAATATCAGATTCCTCCATTTCACTCAGTGTAGGATTAATCACAAACTCTCCATTAATTCTTCCCACTCTAACTTCAGACATTGGCCCATTAAAAGGAATATCTGATATTGCGATACATGAAGATGCCGCGAAGCCAACCAATGCATCAGGACTATTAACACCGTCATAAGCAATCAATTGCATCATCAATTGCACCTCTGCATGAAAATCATCTGGGAAAAGAGGTCTTAATGCTCTATCCACAATTCTCATTACCAATATTTCTCGCTCTGACGGCCTTGCTTCTCTTCTAAAGAATCCTCCTGGTATTCTACCATCTGCTGCAAACTTTTCTTTGTAGTCAACCGTTAGCGGAAGAAAATCTACACCTTCCTTCGCCTCTTTGTTGGCTACTACTGTCGCCAAAATCATGGTATCTCCCATTCTCAATACAACTGCTCCATCAGCTTGCTTAGCCAACTTTCCAGTTTCAATGGAGATTTTTTTACCACCTACTTCGATGGTCTTTGTTATTCCTATATTCATATTTATTTATTATCAAATTATTAAAAACAAAAGGGACAGTCGATAAAATCGATTGTCCCCTCTTCAATACGTTTTAGAACTAAATTAACGACGCAATTTCAGCTCCTTAATTAATTCACGATATTTTTCAATATCCTTATTTTTCAGATAATCCAATAAACTTCTTCTCTTACCTACAAGTAATTGAAGAGCCCTTTGGGTTCCAAAATCTTTCCTGTTTTTTTTCAAATGCTTGGTAAGATGCTCTATTCTATAAGTAAATAACGCAATCTGACCTTCTGTAGAACCTGTATTTGTATCAGATCCTCCGTGCTTTTTGAAAATTTTCTTTTTAACTTCTTTGTCTAAGTACATGCTAATATTATTGTAAATGATTATTATGTATGTTCCATTGAACGGGTGCAAATGTATGGATACTTTTTTAATAAAACATAATTAATTGGTATTTATCTAATAATTTAAGTCATCTATAAGAAATATGATATTGAGGATATTAAAGGAATGTTTCTTTCAATGATAACTAAATCATTTTCTTTTTTGAAACAAAAAAATGACCTCCGAAGAGGCCATTATAATAATTACTAGTTTGTATTTAATATTAATTAAACTGACTTAGTAGGTAAATAAGGGTTTTTAAACCAGTTCATAAAGCTAGATGCCAATCCAAATAAGAATGAATATATAGCCAATGAAACATATAATTGTGCCAACACCAGCACAACTCCTGCAAAAGCCCAACAGCACTCTATAAGTCCAGCCCATGATTGACCTTCACCTGCTTCATATGTAAATTGAAGGTCTGACCAGCTCTGAATTACACCAGCAACACCTTCGAAACCTACCCAATTTGCAAAATCTGCTGTTGCCACCATCGGAAGGTCAAACATCCAAGATATGTTCTCAGAAACTGCACCACCATCCATCATAGCGAATAAACCTAATATAGGCTCATCTAGGGCCCAGCCTAAAGTCATTAAGCATGCGCTAAAGAATGCAACTATTGCCATTAAATGTCCAACCATTCGGATATTTGCAAGCACCAAGTCTCCAAAAATGAATTTCACAATTCCACTATCAGAAGATCCAAGAGTATCACCTGCGGACCTAATGACATCCGACATTGGAAATGCAGCATACATCCAAGTGAGCAATACAATAAACATAAGTACAAGATCCATTCCTGAAGGAAGCGGATCGTCTGCCCATAAAGGACTTGCTAAGTTATAGAGTGCACCTAAGATGAATAACGTTGCCGCAACTCTATAGAACATTCCCACCCATTTCGAAATGTTCCCATCTGATCCTTGTACCATGGAAGTAATATTCCCGGGTATTTTATCGCTGACCATTTTTGGTGCATCAATAATTTCATTGATTAAATTTTCCATAATAATAAATTTAGTTTAAGTCAAAATAACCATTATTTCATCATTTCAACTTGTTTACACTTAATAGTTATTAACAAT